>Ga0233360_1000001_pt1 | contig 228253 bp, 200 predicted proteins | sample ElkDunMinimDraft_20_FD_180671 | JGI IMG/M metagenome (GOLD analysis project Ga0233360, IMG submission 180671) | Fecal eukaryotic communites from dung pellets of Tule Elk in California, USA - Elk Dung A0 | ecosystem: Host-associated > Mammals > Digestive system > Large intestine > Fecal...
TGGTACTGCGCAAGTGGGAGAGTAGGTAGCCGCCGTTTTCAGGAGAGAGGAGCAGTCAGGGATGGAGGCTCCTCTCTCTTTCGTTATGGAGGGAAGGACGGATACTGGCAATACACCGATAGGTGGGTGAGTGCAGGTACGTGCGATTTTTGAGTCGTTTCTAAAATGTCGGGATTAGATCTGTTTTTACGAGGGGACGAATGTGTCTTTGTGGGTGAGAAATCTTTCTGGTTGATGAAATATTTGCCAGAAACATCTGAGATACGGAGTTTTTTACCTATATTTGCGGAAAGTCGCGAATATACACTGCAAAACAAACATCTATGTATACCGTAATTATAGTAGAGGACGTAAAGCTGGAGCTGAAGGGTACCGAAGAGATATTCCGTAATGAGATACCTGAGGCACAGGTGATAGGGACGGCCATGACAGAAGAGGAGTTTTGGCCCCTTATGGAGCAGCAACTGCCCGATATGGTGCTGCTCGATCTGGGATTGGGTGGCTCCACCACCATCGGAGTATCTATCTGCCGCACTGTCAAACGGCGTTATCCCGCGGTGAAGGTGCTCATATTCACCGGTGAGATACTCAACGAGAAGCTGTGGGTAGATGCTCTTGATGCCGGTGCCTGCGGCATTGTGCTCAAGACGGGCGAACTCTTGACGCGCACCGAGGTGCAGAGCGTGATGGAGGGGAAGCAGCTGGTGTTCAATCAGCCTATATTGGAAAAGATTGTGGCTCGTTTCCGGCAGGCTGTGAATGGGGAGACTATGCGTAACCGTGCTACCATAGCATACGATATAGATGAATATGACGAATGCTTCTTGCGCCATCTGGCTTTGGGGTATACAAAGGATATGATTGCCTCGTTGCGTACGATGCCCTTTAGCCCCAAGTCTTTGGAGAAGCGGCAGGCCGACCTCATAGCCCGCCTCTTCCCTGAGGGAGAGCAGCGCGGGGTCAATGTCACCCGGCTTGTGGTGCGGGCTATAGAACTGAATATCATTGAACCTGATAAGTTGGTGGCAGATGATTGACCTGTTCGCTACTCTCTACCTGATATTGTTGGTGTTGCTGATGCTGTTCTCGTGGATAGCCAGTGCCTATGGTCTTGTGTTGCCGGGTGGTGAGGTGGTTCCCAGCCTGCTTGGTGCCGATAGCCTGCGTTGGTTTGTGCGGCATAGCGTAGAGAACATTGCCGCTGCTCCTATAGTGCCGGTGGTGCTTGTGCTGATTATGGTGGGGGCGGTACGCAGCTGTGGAGTGGTGCAGGGCGTGGGGTGTCTTGTGCGGGGGCGCCAACGCTTGCCTTTGTCGCGTCGGCAACAGTATGCTATGCGCATTGCCCTAGCCGTATTGGGTGTGTGCCTGCTGATGGTCGGGTGGGGCATAGCTGCTCCGGGTGGAAACTTGCTGAGTGTCACCGGGCGTATAGCAGGAGGTCCCTTGTCGGGCGGATGGCTTTTTATACTTCTCCTATTGGTGTGTGTGCCTTGCTGGGTCTACGGACGTGTGTCGGGCTTGTGGCATACGGAGCGCGATGTGATCGATGCTTTTACTGCCGAGATAGCCCGTTGCTCAGGCTACTTTGTTACGCTCATCGTTGGTTCGCAGCTGGTGGCAGCTATGCATTATGTGCATGTTCCCGATTTGTTGGGGTGGGGTGACGGAGCGGTAACGGTGTTGTCGGCTATCGTATATGGCCTTCCTTTAGTGGCGGAAATAGTCAGAAGCGACAGTAATAAAAGATGAATGGAGAGCCACTGACGACTGAGGCTTTGCAGGAACGTCTCTCGGGGCGTCCTGCCAAGGAACTGACGTTGGCTGTTGCCCGCGAAGCAATGGCCGATGCGTCAGTACTCGATGCACTGCTCCTCTTTGTATATGAGGGTGGCGACCCCTTGCGCTGGCGTGCGGCTTGGGTATTGGAGAAGGTGAGTGAGCAACGGCCTTCGCTGCTTGTTGCCGAGCATGGCAGGATAGTGGCCTTGGCGATGCGTACGGACATTCCTGACGGCCTTCGCCGTCTGCTGTTAAGCATCATGCATAATATGCCCGATGCACGGGTGCTGGATGTGGAGTTGTTCAACTTCCTGTTAGAAACGATGCTTGACCTCAAGGTGCCGCCCGGGGTGCAGTCGTTGGCCATGAAACTGGCCCATCGCATGAGCCGTACGTATGATGAACTGCATGAGGAGTTCCTCTGTGTAGTGCGCAATATGGAGCTTGACTATTACTCGGCAGGAGTGCGCTCGGTGGTGCGGCATTGTATGAAAAAGAGATAGAATATGAATATGGGTAGAAAGATAATAGAAATAGTGGGTGGGGTAACGCGCCATCCGGCCTATCGGATGAACAAACCGATTGATTTTGTTCTCAACGAGGGTGAGCAACTCGCCATCGTGGGGCCCAACGGTAGCGGCAAGACGATGCTGGTGAACACGATTACAGGCCGTTATCCGCTGCTGATGAACGAGGTGCGCTATGATTTCGGTGACGGCAACAGACGTATGGTGTGTGAGAATATACACTATATCGCTTTTCGTGACAGCTATGGCGACCACGACCCCAGCTACTATTACCAGCAGCGTTGGCACTCGCAGGATGTGGAGCTTTCGCCTACGGTGAGGGAGCAGTTTGAGTTTGGTGCCAATGCCGTGAACGAGGCATTGCGGGAATCGCTGTTCCGTGATTTCGCTATTGACGTATTGATGGATAAGCTGTTGGTGATGCTGTCGAGTGGCGAGCTGCGTCGTCTGCAGATCGTGAAGGCATTGATGACCTCTCCTCGCGTACTCATCATGGATAATCCCTTCATCGGACTCGATGCCGGGATGCGGCATCAGTTGCACGAACTCCTGAAACGGCTTGTCAATGAGCGTGGGCTACAGCTCATACTTGTGCTTTCGCGAGAGGACGAGATACCCGACTTCGTGACCCATGTGGTGCCTGTATGCAATAAGGTGGTGGGTGAAAAGGTGGAGAAGAGCCTCTTCCCCATAGCCTCAGGCGTAAGTGACGATGCCGGTGAAGTGGCAAGTGGGGTGGCGCATGGGGGCGATGGCAAGGAGGCCATCATTGAACTTCACGATGTGACCCTTCGGTATGGCGAGCGCGTAATATTCGGGAATCTCAATTGGACGGTATGTCGTGGCGAGCGCTGGGCACTGCACGGGAGGAACGGAAGCGGCAAATCGGCCCTGCTGTCGCTCATCTGTGCCGACAACCCCCAATCATACGCTTGCAACATCAGTCTTTTCGGACAGCGCAGAGGTATGGGTGAGAGCATCTGGGACATCAAACGACGCATCGGTTACGTGTCGCCCGAAATGCACCGTGCCTATCTGAAGGATCTGCCCTCTATAGAGATTGTAGCCTCGGGTCTGCATGACAGCATTGGACTCTACAAGCGGCCACGTCCTGATCAGATGGGTGTGTGCAAGGAGTGGATGCGGGTGTTTGGAATCGAAGAGCTGGCCGAACGCACGTTCCTCACCCTCTCCAGCGGTGAGCAGCGATTGGTGCTTCTGGCACGTGCTTTCGTGAAGGATCCCGAGTTGCTTATCCTTGACGAACCGCTCCACGGACTCGACACGCAACGTCGTGAACAGGTGCGGGGTGTCATCGACCGGTTTTGCGCACGTCCCGAGAAGACGCTTGTCATGGTGACACACTATCCGGAGGAGCTGCCTTCGTGCATTACATGTCACAAGAAATTATGAAATCGTTTGCATTTCTCACAACGTTATTGTAATTTCGCAGCAACTAATGTTTCTAACTGTAAAATTGTAATTGCATGAAAGCTTTGAACAAAGAAACGGCGCAGAAGACCATCCGTCCCGAAAAGGTGATTCAGTTTGGCGAGGGAAATTTCCTTCGCGCTTTTGTGGATTGGATTATCTTTAACATGAACGAAAAGACCGACTTTAACGGTAGCGTAGTGGTGGTACAGCCCATCGAGAAGGGTATGATTGATATGCTCAACGGGCAGGACTGTCTCTATCACGTGAATCTGCAGGGGCTCGATAATGGAGAGCCTGTAAATAGCCTGACCAAGATTGATGTCATCAGCCGTGCACTGAACGCCTATACGCAGAACGATGAGTTTATGCGTTTGGCCGAGCAGCCTGAGATGCGCTTCGTCATCTCCAACACTACGGAAGCCGGTATCGCTTTCGATCCCGCCTGCAAGCTTACCGACAAGCCCGCCTCGTCATATCCAGGCAAGCTCACCCAGCTCCTCTATCATCGCTACGAATACTTCAAGGGCGATATGACCAAGGGACTCATCGTGTTCCCCTGCGAGCTTATCTTCCTCAATGGTCACAAGCTCAAGGAGTGTATCCTCCAATATATCGAGTTGTGGAACCTCGGTGAGGGCTTCAAGAACTGGTTCCTCAACGCTTGCGGGGTGTATGCTACACTTGTAGACCGCATTGTGCCGGGATTCCCCCGTAAGGAAATCGATGCCATCAAGGCCAAGCTCGACTATGACGACAACATGGTCGTCCAGGGTGAGTTCTTCCACCTCTGGGTCATCGAGGCTCCTGCCGAGATTGCCAACGAGTTCCCTGCCGACAAGGCTGGACTGAACGTCCTCTTCGTACCTTCCGAGGAACCCTATCACGAGCGCAAGGTGACTCTCCTCAATGGCCCCCACACCGTGCTTTCGCCCGTAGCCTATCTTTCGGGAGTCAATATCGTGCGCGATGCCTGTCAGCACCCTGTCATCGGCAAATATATCAACAAGGTAATGTATGAGGAACTGATGGAGACCCTCAACCTCCCCAAAGAGGAGTTGCTGAAGTTTGCCGGCGATGTGCTCGAACGCTTCGTCAATCCCTTCGTAGACCATCAGGTCACCAGCATTATGCTCAACTCATTCCCCAAGTACGAGACACGCGACCTTCCCGGCCTGAAGACCTATCTTGCCCGTAAGGGTGAACTTCCCAAAGGCCTCGTGCTCGGTCTTGCTGCCATCATCACCTATTATAAGGGTGGTGTGCGCGAAGACGGTGCAGAGATTGTGCCCAACGATGCCCCCGAGATTATGGCATTGCTCAAGGGACTGTGGGCAACAGGCGACACCCGCAAGGTAGCCGAAGGCGTACTTGCCGAAGAAAGCATCTGGAAGAGCAACCTCAACGCGATTCCCGGTCTGACAGACCTGGTAGTGACATACCTCGACAGCATCCAGTCAGTAGGTATGCTTGAGACTGTGAAGGCCATTCTTTGATAAGGGACTTGTGAGAATAGGATAGGGAGGATGTCGGAGCCTCCCTATTCTTATTATTATTCGGCTAAGGACTTCGGCTGTAGGAATAATTCTGTAACTAACAATAAAAGTTAAAGTTTGGAGCAAAGTGTGTTCTTTTGTACATGTGTGTTGACAAATAAGATTCTTTGTTGTATTTTTGCAGATATTTATACGATTTTACTGTTTCCCGCTAATGCTTGGTGGTCGTAAGAAGATTGTGCTGTCGGGTGTGATAGCAATGATAGGTATGTTTTTTGTATCCTGCTCCTCGGAGGGTAGGAGCAACCTTACACTATATACCGTGGAGCGTGGGGCGTTTGATGATGTGTTGCGGATAGAGGGATTCACCGAATCGGTTAGCTCTATCTCGCTCACTTGTCCGCAGGATGCTGACGGAAGTATCGAGTACTTGGTGGAAAGCGGTACAATGGTTAAGAAAGGCGATACGCTATGCATCATTGATGACCCGAGAATAGAAGAGCGGTATGAGAACTGGATGCTGTCGCTGGAGAATGTATATGCTGATTTCGAGTCGGCCAAAGCAAATGCCAAGATGGAGTTGGCGTTGCTCGAAGCCCAGGTAAGGACTAATGAAGCTGAGACGCTGATTGCTGGTCTTGACTCGGTTCAGCTGCTGTATCTCAGCCCTACCGAACGACGCATCAAGGAGCTGCAGATGGAGCAGGCTGTCATCAATCGCTCGCGACTGGCCAAGCAGATAACGGCACAGAAGGCCATCCAGCAGGCTGACATAAAGAGAATAGAGAGCCAGATATCACAAGTGGAACGACGGGTGGAGAAGCAACGGAAGCTGCTGGAGTCGCTCGTTATCCTGGCACCGAAGGATGGATTGGCTATCCGTGCCCGCCGATGGCCCTGGAGTACTCAGACGTGGCTTGTGGGTGATAATGTATGGGATGGGCGTGCGGTGGTCACGATGCCTTCGGTAGATAGTGTGAAGGTGCTTATCTATGCGCAGGAGACGGAATACAAGCGTATCGACGTGGGCGACTCGATAGAGTATACCTTTGATGCGATGCCCGAAAACCGGGCATGGGGCCGTATCACCAAACTGTCGCCGATGGGGCTGAAGCGTACCGAGGGTTCTGAGGTGAAGACTTTCGAGATAGAGGCCTCGGTAGACTCACTCCTGCAACCGATTGACCCGGGTCTCAGTGCCAACTGCCGTGTCTACTTGCAACATGTGCCTGACACGCTCGTGGTGCCTACCGTATGTGTGTATCACCGCGACTCGACCAATGTGGTGTATGTGCGTAAGGGAAAGAAATACGAAGAACGCGAAGTGAAACTCTCTATCACCACACCCAGGAGTTCGGTTATTGCCGAGGGACTGCATGAAGGAGAACAGATAACACTGATAAAACCTGACGACAAACATATCTTATGATGGTAAACTATAGAATCAAGGGACTGGCCGCAATGCTCTGTTGCATAGGAGCGCTTGCCGTATCGTGTGGCAAGAAGACCGAGACACAGGTGCCCGAAGCAAAAGTGACGAAAGGCGTCTTCTATATAGATATATATGAAGAGGGAGAAATCGAGGCCGTCAACTCCATTAACCTCTCGTCACCTAACATCCCGTGGCGGTTTGGCAATCTGAAGATATCAAACATCGTGACTGATGGCGATGAGGTGCAGGCGGGCGACACGGTCATTACTTTCGATCCTGCCGAGGTGCGCAAATCGATTCTCGACTATGAAGACCGCTTGATAGTGAGTAATGCTGAGTTGGAAAAAATGCTGGCTCAACACGAACTGCAGATGGAGGAACTCAGTGCCGACTATGAGGTGACCCGTATCAGCCACGAGATATCACGTATGCAACTCGAATCGGCTTCGCACGAGAGTGAAATCAAGAAACGCGAAATCCAGCTCAACCTGGAAAAGGCCGATATCTCGTTGGCCCGTGCCAAGGAGCAGATAGAGAACCGCCGGCGTATACAGGCTGAAGAGGTGAAAAAGAAGCGCCTCTCTATCCGTCAGGACGAGGAACGTCTGGAGGAAGCGCATAACACGCTCAATAAACTGTTTGTTGTTGCTCCCTCTCCCGGTATCGCTATCGTATCGCGCAACTACAGCACCAATACCAAGTATCAGGCTGGAGACCAATGCTGGTCGCAGCAGCAGCTTATCCAGTTGCCCGACCTCTCTAAACTGAAGGCCAAGGTGAATATCAATGAGGTGGACATCTCGCAGGTGACCAAGGGACTGAAGGTGCAGATACGCCCCGATGCCTTCTCGGACAGCACATTTACCGGAACCGTGACCACGGTGGCCAACTTGGCACAGAATAAGGACAACAAGTCGAAGATTAAGGTGTTCCCCGTAGAGATTGTTATCGACCAGTACAATAAGAACCTGTTGCCGGGGCTTACGGTAAGTTGCCGAATCATTGTCGATGAGCTTAAGAATGTGTGTTATGTACCTCTCGAAGCACTGTACATGGAGGGTGGCAAGAGTTACGTCTACAAGAAAACGATGGGTGGATACGAGAAGGTAGAGGTGCAGACCGGACGTGCCAACTCGGACTATATCATCATAGAGTCGGGGCTTGATGAGGATGACACCGTGGCACTTACCGATCCTACGGTGATGGCCAAAAAGGATAAGGAGGAGAATAAGTGATGAGACGTATTGCTATATGTTTATTGTTGCTGCCCCTCCTGGCGGCTTGTAAGGGTGGCCTTCAGGGTGGCGACGATGCTGCTGAGTATAAGAGCACGGCCATTGTGGAGACGGGCGAGCTTTCGGCAGTGCGCACCAAGGCTTTCGTGATGCCCCGTTTCGGACGGTGGGGCTCAATGCGTATTATCGGGCTTGAAGAGCATGGTAAGGTGATACAGGCCGGAGACTCGGTCATACAGCTCGACCCGGCCGATGTGACCAAATACATCGTAGATCGTGAGACTGCGCTGGAGTCGCAGTTGGCTTCGCTCGAGACGATGCTGGTAAATCAGGAAAACCGCGATAGTGAGGCTGAGTCGACCATCAGGTCTGAGTTGGCAACCTACGAACTACGTAAACTTACCCTTGAGGCTGCACAGTTTGAGTCGGAGCGCACGAAGCGAATCAAGGAACTGGAGTTTGAGCAGGCTACCATTGCCCTCAACCTGGCCAAGCGTAAATTGGAACTCAATGAGATTATCAACGAGAATGACCTTAAGATACAGCAAATACGTGTCAATCAGATAAAGAAGGATATCCAGAATGCCTACGACATCATACCTCAACTGACGATTCGCTCGGAGATACCGGGCATATTCCAAATTCATCGTAACTGGCGATCGGGACAATTGCTCCAAGTGGGCGATGAGGTATGGCGAGGCAATTCGATGGCTTACGTGCCCGACCTCACCTGGATGAAGGTGGAGACCTGTATCAATGAGAATGACTTCCTGCGTATCAAGGTAGGTACCAAGGTGCTGGTACGGTTGGATGCGTTACCCGATGTGTCGTTTGATGGCGAGGTGTCGCGTATCGGCCGTTTCTGCCACGTACGTGATGCCAACAATCCCCGGCAGAAAGTGTTTGACGTAGAGGTGCGCCTACTTGTGTCGGACGAACGCCTGAAACCGGGTATGACTGTAAGTTGTGAATATTGGGAGGAGGTAGGGTAGTAGTCGAAGTCCTACAAAACTTTAGGAGACTCTATACTATATAGGAAATCCTATAAGACATAGGATAAAAAGTAAGGAAGAAAAAATGGAATATAGCGAAAATATAAAAGTGGCCTGGCAAGGACTTACGGACCATAAGTTCCGTTCATTCTTGACGATGCTCGGTATCATCTTTGGTGTGGCTTCGGTGATTGCGATGCTCTCGATAGGTGAGGGTGCCAAGCGGGAGGCTATAGCCAAGTACCAGGATTTGGGTGTGAACAATATCATCGTTCGTGAGAAAGATATGACGGATGAGGAGCTGGAGGAGGTGCGCACCAAGTTTTCTCCTGGACTTTCTCTGCACGATGCAGAGGTCATCCGTGAAATTGTTCCCGGGGTGAGCCGTATTGCTGCTCAAGCAGAGATTAATGCCGATGTCAAGTATACCAACCGCTCGGTGAAGTCCTCGGTAATTGGTGTTACGCCGGAGTTCTACGATATTCTGAACTATAAGATCAATGAAGGTGAATTTATAGGCAACCTGCACTACAACGGTAAACAGAAGGTCTGTGTATTAGGAGCCGGCATTGCCTTTACACTCTTCCAAAAAGAGGAACCCATCGGAAAGATGATCAAGATAGAGGACCAATGGCTCGAAGTTATCGGTGTGCTGGAATCGAAGGCTCTCTTCACTGAAACCGTAGGCGAATTGGCTGCCCGTGATCTCAACACCGATGTGTATGTGCCACTATCCATGTTTCTCGATCGCTTCTCGCGAGGCAATACGCTTGATAGCGAGATACAACAACTTACCATCCAGGTGGAGAATTCGGAACATCTGATGGAAACTTCTACATTGATCAATGAGATCGTCAAGCGTCATCACTTCAATAATGAGGACTATGGCATCGTGATACCGTTCGAACTGCTCAAGCAGGAGGAGAAGGAACGTCAGATCTACAATTTCCTGCTCGGTGCCATTGCTGCCATTTCACTCCTTGTAGGTGGTATTGGTATTATGAACATTATGCTGGCTACGGTGATGGAGCGTACTCGTGAGATTGGTATCCGCCGTGCCATCGGGGCGCGCAAACGTGATATTATGACCCAGTTTGTCACCGAGGCCGTGGTGATCAGTATTGCCGGTGGTATTGTCGGGGTGGTCGCTGGTGTGTCGCTCTCGCTCCTGGTATCGGTATTTACCGATGTGAGTACCTATATCCGATTGTATAGTATCGTGATAGCCTTTGCCTTCTCGGTAGTGGTGGGTGTCGTTTTCGGATACCTGCCTGCCAAGAATGCTGCTAATCTGAAACCTGTAGATTCGATACGCTATGAATGATAAACTGCTGATAGAAATAACCCATATCACCAAGCGCTATGAGATGGGCGACAATGTGGTGATGGCACTACAGGATGTCAATCTGAAGATTGAGCGCGGAGAGTACCTGAGCATCATGGGACCCTCTGGCTCGGGAAAGAGTACCTTTATGAACATCTTGGGCTGTCTTGACACCCCCTCGATAGGAGAGTATAAGTTTCGCGGAGTTGATGTGAGCAAACTCGATGATGATGCCCTTTCGGCCATGCGCAATAAGGAGATTGGCTTTGTGTTCCAGAACTTCAACCTTCTGCCCAAGCTCAATGCTGTACAGAATGTGGAACTACCCTTGGCATACGCCGGGGTTCCTGCGGCTGAGCGTCGTGAGCGTGCCATACGTGCTCTCGAACGTGTCAAGTTGGCCGACCGTATGTACCATAAGCCAAGTGAACTCTCGGGTGGTCAGCGTCAGCGTGTAGCTATTGCCCGAGCATTGGTTACCAATCCGGGAATCTTGTTGGCCGATGAGCCTACAGGTGCGCTTGACTCAAAGACTGGAGTAGAGATTATGCGTCTTTTTGATGAGTTGCACCGTGAGGGCGATAATACCATCATACTCATCACTCACGAGCAGGAGATAGCCAACTATGCTATCCGTAATGTGTATATAAAGGACGGTACCATCCACTATGACCGACTGAACACGAATAGAACTATTGTGACGTAGAAAGGTGTGATTATGGATTATCCTCTGTTATTCGTATACGGCCTGTCTCGAGTGCCAGCTGTTCGTAACGTTCACGCAATCGGGGCATACGCGAGGCACGAATAGAGAGACGTATGCGACAATCCATCTGGAAATCTTGTTCTACAACTGTGGGAGACTCCTCTTTTACGATGCGCATAACCTCATTCATCATCGGATATTCAAAGAAGATGTCAAGTGTGAGGTCTACTGTCTTTTCTACCACTTCTGCCACATCAAGTGCCTCAGCTGCAGCGGCCTTGTAGGCTACGATGAGACCGCCAGTGCCAAGCTTGATGCCTCCAAAGTAACGTACTACTACCACTAAAATATCTGTAAGCTCACGACTGTTGATTTGTCCAAGAATGGGGCGCCCGGCCGTGCCCGATGGCTCACCATTGTCATTGGCGCGGAAGATGGCCCGTTCATGTCCAAGCATATATGCATAACACACATGCCGGGCATCAAAGTAGCGCTTCTGGCATTCGGCAAGGTGCTCCTTGATTTCTTCAAGCGTAGTCACGGGAAAGGCCATAGCAATAAACTTGCTACGTTTCTCTGTGAATACTCCTTCGCACGGAGTGGCTATGGTCTTATAGGTATCCAAGAATGCGTATTGATTTGAATTGCAAAGTTAGTGCAAGGCGAGAGAAAAAGCAAGTTTACTCGCATTTTTCAGCTTTTCCGTGGTTGATGAATCGGCTTTGCAAATCTGACACTCTGTTTCAATGTATATAGGTGGCTTCTTTCTAAAAATACCATATAAGGTTTTTTTTATTAAAAAATATTAGCAGAGTTGCCCGATTCTTTTTAACTTTGACGCGTTGAATAGTAAATTAGAGATTTTATGTTTACAAGTGAAGACCAATTGATGTTATCGAAGAGAGGAATTACGGAAGCTCAGGTGCTGGAGCAATTGGAGTGTTTCAAGAAGGGTTTCCCTTACCTTACCTTGGATAGTCCTGCTTCGATAAGCCGTGGTGTCATCAAAGCCGATGAGGCTGGTGTTGAGGTGGCGGCTGATGACTGGAATGCATATCTTCAGACGAATCATCGTATCGTGAAATTTGTGCCGGCTTCCGGTGCTGCCAGCCGTATGTTCAAGAACCTCTATGAATTCTTGAACGGTGGTCACGATGAGCCAGTGACTGATTTTGAACACGTATTCTTTGATCATATAGAATTTTTCGGTTTCTATGCTGCACTCAATGATAAGTGTGTGGAACTGTATGGAAAGGATATTGCAGCACTGATGGCCGAGTGTCATCACCGTCAGGTAGTGGCTGCCCTGCTAAATCCCGAAGGACTCAACTTTGGCCAACTGCCCAAAGGCTTATTGCTCTTCCACTTATATGAGGATAGTTCGGTGCGCACTCCGCTCGAGGAACACCTCGTGGAAGGTGCCCTCTATGCACAGGATGCCAATAAGAATGTGCATGTGCATTTTACAGTGTCGCCGGAGCATCGCGAACTCTTCAAGGCTAAAGTAGCTTCTGTGGTGGCGCGTTACGAACAAGAGTTTGGCGTGAAGTACGACATCACCTTCTCAGAGCAAAAGGCCAGCACTGATACCGTAGCTGCAGACATACATGACGAACTCTTCCGTGATACGGATGGTAGTCTTGTGTTCCGTCCTGGTGGCCATGGCGCGTTGATTGAAAACCTCAACGATCTGGATGCTGATGTGGTATTTATCAAGAATATTGATAACGTAGTGCCTGATCGTCTCAAGGATGACACTGTAACCTACAAGAAACTCTTGGCGGGTATCCTCGTGTCGTTGCAATCACAGGCATTCGCTTATCTGCGTCGTCTCGATGAAGGTAACTGTACTGATGAGGAATTGCAAGAGATGGTAGCCTTCCTGCAGGAGAAACTTTATTGTATACACCCTGCCATTGAAACTTTAAAGGGTGATGTGCTTGCGGCTTATCTGAAAAAGAAACTCGACCGCCCAATGCGTGTATGCGGTATGGTGCAGAATGTGGGTGAACCTGGTGGAGGACCGTTCTTGGCATATAATGCCGATGGAACTGTGTCGTTACAGATTCTTGAGAGTTCGCAGATTGATATGGACAACCCAGTGAAGAAGGCAATGTTCCTTGAAGGAACCCATTTTAATCCCGTAGACCTTGTATGTGCTATCAAGAACTATAAAGGAGAGAAGTATGACTTGCCAAAGTATGTTGACAAATCCACTGGATTTATCTCTTCAAAATCGAAAGGTGGACGTTCACTTAAGGCACTCGAACTCCCCGGTTTGTGGAACGGTGCCATGAGCGACTGGAATACTGTCTTCGTAGAGGTTCCTCTCAGCACATTCAATCCGGTAAAGACGGTTAACGACCTCTTGCGCGACCAACATCAGAAATAAGGTAACAGTTCACAAGGAGCGACTACCCGTCGCTCCTTTATTATATATATAGGCCTATGAACGACATGAATACATTGACAAAAGAAAACTTGAGAATCGTATATATGGGTACTCCGGACTTTGCTGTCGAGAGCCTACGCTGCCTTGTTGAGGGTGGTTACAATGTGGTGGGAGTAGTCACTGGTCCGGATAAGGCGGTAGGCCGTCACGGCAGTGTGTTGCAACCTACCCCTGTAAAACAATATGCAGTAGAACATGGCCTGCGCGTATTGCAACCTGAAAAGCTCAAGGATGAAACCTTTATAGAAGAACTGCGCTCCTTACAGGCCGACCTTCAAATAGTCGTAGCCTTCCGTATGCTTCCCGAAGTAGTATGGGCTATGCCGAGACTCGGAACCTTCAACCTGCATGCTTCGCTTTTGCCACAGTATCGTGGTGCAGCTCCAATCAACTGGGCTGTGATAAATGGTGATGCTGAGACAGGAGTCACTACCTTCTTCCTCAAACATGAGATTGATACGGGTGCCGTGATACGCCAGGTACGCGTCCCTATCAGTGAAACTGACTGTGTGGGCGATGTGCACGACCGCCTGATGTCGCTTGGCGGACGTGTGGTATGCGAAACGGTGGATGCCATCATTGATGGAACAGCCGAGGCTACACCGCAAGAGCAGATGATAACTGAAGAACTGCGTCCTGCACCGAAAATTTTCAAGGATACTTGCCGCATAGAGTGGGGAAGACCGACCAAGCGTGTATACGACTTTATCCGTGGCCTTTCGCCCTATCCTGCAGCTTGGACATCACTTGTAAATCCTGATGGTACCGAGATGGTGCTCAAGATATATGAAGCTACAGTCGTGCCTGTTCGGAATGGTGATATATCCTACGGAACGATTGAGACTGACGGCAAGCACTATATATATGTATATACTGCCGATGGTGCACTGAGTCTGCAAACCCTACAACTGGCAGGCAGGAAACGTATGGCTGTAGAGGACTTCTTGCGCGGTTTTCGCCTTGTAGAAGGTAGCAAAATGCTGTAGTAACGGAGAAAAAATGACCTTATTGTGTTAAAATCGGGCAAAAATGTTGCACGATAATAAAATTATGCTTTTCTTTGCCAACGAAAACCATGTGCAATTATTGTGTACGGTGGAGAAAGATATTGTTAACACTAAAAATAAAACGCCTATCGAAACACTCTTACTCTGAATAAACAAAAAGTAAGTAGTAATGGAAAATTTGAATCAGCTGACCGACGATATGTTGGTTGCTCTCTATTCAAAGGGTGAAAATAAGGCGTTCGATGAGTTGCTCTCACGTTATCAAAGCAAACTCTTCAACTACATCTATTTCGTAGTACGCAATCAAGAACTGGCCGAGGATATCTTTCAGGAGACCTTCGTGAAGGCTATTGTAACTATACAACAAGGCCGCTACACGGCCGATGGCCGTTTTGGTGCATGGCTCACACGCATTGCCCACAACCTCGTTATCGACTCGTTCCGTCAGGAACGCAATGAGAATACCGTTTCGAATGATGAAGGCGAGGTGGATCTTCTCAATAATGCGGACCTCTGTGATGATAATATTGAAATGCAGATGGTCAATGACCAGACACTTGCTGATGTGCGTCGTCTTGTAGATGCCCTGCCCGACAACCAACGCGAAGTAGTGTATATGCGTTTCTATCAGGATCTCAGTTTTAAGGAGATAGCTGATATTACAGGCGTAAGCATCAATACGGCACTTGGTCGTATGCGCTATGCGATTCTTAATATGCGTCGTATCGCTCAGGAGAAGGATATCGTGCTGCAGGTTTATTGAGTGATAATAATTTTTGTTTTGCAGATACCGAATTTAGGTTAGCTTATAGATTCATCTGATTTATGTCTTTTGGCATAAATTTGTGACAATATGAGATTGGAGAGGCGTGTCGAGAGTTTTATTGGGCAGCATTGTTTGTTGATGCCTGATGCTGAGGTGTTGGTGGCGCTCAGTGGCGGTGCCGACTCGGTAGCACTACTTCGCATGCTCTTGCGCTTGGGTTATGTGTGCCATGCCGTGCACTGCAATTTTCACTTGCGTGGTGAAGAGAGCGACCGTGATGAGCGGTTTGTCACTGCACTATGCCAAGAACTGAATGTGCGTTTAGAGGTGTTGCACTTTGATACGCAAACGTATGCTCATGAGCAACATCTCTCTGTTGAAATGGCAGCTCGTGAACTTCGCTACCGTGAGTTTGAACGTATACGGCAGTCTGAGAATCTGGATGCTATTGTTGTTGCTCACCATCAAGATGATGCTGTGGAGACGCTGCTGCTCAATCTGATTCGTGGAGCTGGAATCAATGGCTTGACAGGGATGCGTGTAAAGAATGGCTATGTGGTGCGTCCGCTGCTGTGCCTTACTCGCAATGAGGTGCTCGAATATTTGTCTTGGTTGGGGCAGACTTATGTTACAGACAGTACGAATCTTACTGATGCCTATGCTCGCAACAAGGTGCGTCTTGGCTTGCTCCCATTAATGCAAGAAATCAATCCTTGTGCGGCTGAGAATATAGCGCAGGCTGCACTCCATTTATCCGATGCGGCTATCGTATATAATAGGATGGTGACTGAGAATTATGAACGTATTGTTACGGCCCATGCTGATGGCGTGGATATCTGCATAGCATTGCTCCTTGGTACCGATATTCCCCAGACGCAGCTCTTTGAGATTTTGCATCCCTATGGATTCAATTCTCGTCAAGTGAGTGATGTGTTCCGCACGCTCTTGGACGAAAGGAATAGGGTAGGGCGTATGTTCTATTCCGCAGAATATGTATTGTTGTGCGATCGCACCCATTTACAACTACGTCATCAGGTTGTGGAATCTTCGGCTACCGTATATCCGTTGCCCAATGAAGGCATCTTGACATTGCCCGATGGCACAACGATAGGAGTGGAACGGATAAAGCCTGATGTGGAGTGGAGCGTACCGCGCAATAGGGTTATCTGTGTGTTGGATGCATCGTGTATCAGTCAGCCGCTTATTGTACGTCGTCCTCTTGAGGGAGACCGTATGTGTCCCTTTGGAATGAGGGGAAGTAAACTGCTAAGTGACCTCTACACCGATGCCAAACTTAGTCGTATGGAGCGGATGCAACAATGGGTGCTATGCCACGGTGACGATATTGTGTGGGCAGTCGGTATGCGTGCAAGTGAACATTGTCGGTTGTCTGGTGATGAAAGTGAGGTGTTGCGGATATCATATATTTGTAGTCCCGAGAATATTATCCAAGATTCTAAATACTAAATAAAATCAATATGCTAAAAAACATTCGTCGTACTCTTGCGGCTCTTTTTGCCGGTTTGCTCACACTGATGCTGCTCGACTTTACGGGTACACTGCACGGCTGGCTCGGCTGGATGGCTAAGGTGCAGTTCCTACCCGCCATACTGGCACTCAATGTGGGGATTATTCTCTTCCTTGTAGTACTTACTCTAATCTTCGGACGTGTATATTGCTCTGTTATATGTCCGTTAGGTGTGTTCCAGGATCTTGTGTCATGGTTGGCAGGTAAGCGTAAGAAAAACCGTTTCCGTCACTCACGTGCAATCGATTGGTTGCGCTACAGTATGCTCGCATTCTTCATTGTGGCTTTAGTGGCAGGAATCAATGCCTTTGTGGCACTCATCGCCCCCTATAGTGCCTATGCCCGTATGGTGTCGGCACTCGTGCAGCCTGTCTATATAGGTGTAAATAACTTGTTGGCTATGTGGGCCGAACATGTCAATAGTTATGCTTTTTACACTTTCGACGTATGGCTCAAGAGCCTACCTGTACTCATCGTGGCTATTGTGACATTTATCGTAGTTGCTGTGCTTGCTTGGCGAGGTGGACGTACTTGGTGCAACACCATCTGTCCTGTAGGTACCGTGTTGGGATTCCTCTCGCGTTTCTCATGGCTCAAGCCTGTTATTGATACTTCCAAATGTAACGGATGTGGCCTCTGCGAGCGCAACTGTAAGGCCTCGTGTATCAATAGTAAAGAACACACCATCGACTATAGTCGCTGTGTGGCCTGTATGGACTGCATTGATAAGTGTAAGCGCGGTGCGATAAAGTATGTGGCGAGAGTTGGAGCCCCTTCCTTGAATTTGGCCTCTATGGATATCGACCTAAAGGTTGAGGAGGGTAAGGACGGTCAATCTTCTGGCACTTCACGTCGCGCCTTTCTCGCCACCGCGGCTGCTGTGACGGCTACAGCTACCCTTAGGGCAGAAGAGAAAAAGGTTGATGGAGGATTGGCCGAGATTCTCGACAAGAAGGTTCCCGAGCGCCAGACGCCTATCTTGCCTCCCGGAGCGCTCACCGCTAAACACTTTGCCCAACACTGTACGGCTTGCCAACTATGTGTGTCGGCTTGTCCCAACGGAGTGCTTCGTCCAGCTACCGACCTTGACCGTTTCATGCAGCCAGAGCTGTCCTATGAGCGTGGCTATTGCCGTCCTGAGTGCACGCGTTGTTCCGAGGTGTGTCCCGCAGGAGCCATCAAACCCATTACTCGCGAGGAAAAATCCTCAGTTCAGGTGGGACATGCTGTATGGATTCGCAAGAATTGTATCGTACTTATCGATGATGTTAACTGTGGTAACTGTCAACGTCACTGTCCTACGGGAGCCATACAGATGGTTCCCTCCGACGAAAGCAATCCCCGCTCACGCCGTATCCCGGTGATTGACGTGGAACGCTGCATCGGTTGCGGTGCTTGTGAGAACCTCTGTCCGGCACGTCCCTACAGTGCCATCTATGTAGAGGGACACTTGGCTACAAAAACGATTTGATAATGAAAAATTAGAAGTTAAGATATAGTACTTACTTTTATAATCAGGATTGAACATGGAAACCAACAACAATAACAACCTTACCCGTCGTGGCTTCATCAAGACCTTGGGAAGCGGAGTGCTGGCTACAGCAGTGATGACGGGTTGCGCAGGTAAGAAAGAGCAGGGCGCTATCACCTATGGCGGCTCTACAGCGATAAAGGGCGAGATGACCTACCGTACTCATCCCACATCGGGTGACAAGGTCTCTATCCTCGGTTACGGCTGTATGCGTTGGCCACAGAAGAAGGTCAAGGATGAGAATGGCAAGGAACAGGAGATTATTGATCAGGATATGGTCAACGAACTTGTTGACTATGCCATGGCTCATGGTGTCAACTACTATGACACGTCGCCTGCCTACCTCCGAGGCAAGTCGGAGCAGAGCACAGGTATCGCTCTAAAGCGTTATCCTCGTGAGAGCTACTACGTGGCAACCAAGTTGTCGAACTTCTCGCGTAGTACTTGGAGTCGCGAGGCATCGATGAAGATGTACTACGACTCTATGCGTGAACTGCAGGTTGACTACATAGACTACTATTTGCTCCACTCGCTTGGCAACGACTACAGCAACTTTGAACAGCGCTACGTGGCGAACGGTATGCTTGACTATTTGCAGGAGGAACGCAAGGCTGGTCGCATACGCCATCTCGGCTTCTCGTTCCATGGTAATAACGAAGCCTTTGATCGCTATCTGAAGCTACACGATGAGGGTACCATTCATTGGGACTTTATCCAGATACAGATGAACTATCTCGATTGGAAAAACTCCGATGCCGAGTATCTCTACATTCAGCTCGAGAAGCGTGGTATACCCGTAGTTATCATGGAGCCCTTGCTCGGAGGCAGACTGTCCCGTGTGCCTGACCATATCGTGAGCCGTCTCAAGACCCGCGAGCCCGAGCGCAGCGTGGCTTCCTGGGCCTTTCGTTTTGCCGGTACCCCTAAGGGGGTGCTCAGTGTGCTTAGCGGCATGACCTATATGGAGCATCTGCAGGACAACCTCGCAAGCTATTCTCCTCTGCAACCTCTCACCGAAGAGGAGAACGAGTTCCTTTACGATACAGCCGAACTCATAGCCAAGTACCCCACTATCCCTTGCAACGATTGCAAGTACTGCATGCCCTGTCCCTACGGATTGGATATCCCTGCTATACTGCTTCACTACAATAAGTGTGTTAATGAAGGCAACATCCCCAAGAGCCGTCAGGACGAAGGATATACCCGTATGCGCCAAGCCTTCCTCGTGGGTTATGACCGCTCGGTGCCCAAACTGCGCCAAGCCAGTCACTGTGTCGGGTGTAATAAGTGTGTGGGGCATTGTCCGCAGCGCATCCGTATACCTCGCGAGTTGCAGCGCATTGACAAGTATGTAGAGCAACTTAAGCAAGATACACTGTAGTTGAGCCTCTTTGGGTAATTGTTTCTTCTGACTGCTGCAGTACTCGATATCGTGGTGCTGCTTGAAACGATAAAACACTCTCGAATGAGAGTGTTTTTGTGTAGAAATAAGGTTGTCCTTGATTTGAGCCGAAAGCGGGACTCGAACCCGCGACCTACGCATTACGAATGCGTTGCTCTACCAACTGAGCTATTTCGGCCTGTCATAAGCCTTGTTGTTGGGCTTGACTGAAAATGCGGATGCAAAAGTAGAATATTTTACGCTAACCGCCAAATAAAACGGAAAGTTTTTTTGAAGCAATAATCAGTGGCATGAAATGTGAAAATTATTTTAAATATAATAGGTATTATTAGTGTAAAGTATGGATTTTTATTTGTAATTTTGCGCGAACAAAAAGTGTCATTGCATTATGTCGAATCTATTTGATAAATGGCTGTCGATGAATTCTCGTTTAGAGGATTTGAAGCAGTATTCTCAAATAAAACGCTCATCGAGTTCGATGCGTAAGCAGCAGTGTCATTCTTTTATTTTAACGTATGAGTTTTTAAGGTTCCCTTTGCAGCCGTTTTTATCTGTCGCTGTAAGGGGATGTTTTTATAAATGACAATTTATAATTGACAATTGACTATTAGAAAGTAATAGTTGGTTTAGAAGAAAAAAAGAAAACAATGGAACCGTTGAATCATGATTGTGGAATCGTAATGATTCGTTTGTTGAAACCGCTGAGCTACTATCAGCAGAAGTACGGAACATGGCAGTATCCGATGCACAAGCTCTATCTCATGATGGAGAAGCAGAAGAACCGTGGCCAGGAGGGCGCCGGTATCGCTTGTGTGAAGATGCACGCAGAGCCTGGCGAGGAGTATATGTTCCGTGAACGTGCACTCGGCTCAAGCGCCATCCCCGAAGTATTCAACACTACATACAAAGGGTATGCCAACAACTATACCCGTGAACAGATTAACGACCCTGACTTTGCTGCGGTGAACATGCCGTTTGCCGGCGAACTCTATATGGGTCACTTGCGCTACTCTACCACGGGCAAGAGTGGCATCGCCTATGTACATCCCTTCCTTCGCCGCAATAACTGGAAGGCCAAGAACCTGGCTCTCTGCGGCAACTTCTCGATGATCAACAACGAGGAAGTATATAACGAACTGATAGAAAAGGGTCAGCATCCGCGTCGTTTTGCCGATAGCTACTTCTTGCTTGAGCACATGGGCCACCGCCTCGACCGTGAGGTGGAGCGCGTGTTTGGTATTGCCGAACTGATGGGCAAGAAGAACCGCGAGATTACCGAATACATAGAAGAGAACATCGATATGGCCAATGTGCTGCGTACCGCATGTCCCATTTGGGATGGTGGCTACGTGATTGAGGGCGTCACGGGTAGTGGCGAGGCCTTTGCCATTCGCGACCCGTGGGGCGTGCGCACCGCATTCTGGTATCAGAACGATGAGTTGGTAGTGGTTGCTTCGGAACGTCCGGCCATACAGACTGCCATGGACGTGGAGGCCGATGAGGTGCACGAGCTGCTGCCCGGTCAGGCACTGCTCATCAATCGTCACGGAGAGTTGCGCTTCGAGCAGATAATGGAACAGAAGGGATTTGCCCCCTGCTCATTCGAGCGCATCTATACGAGCCGTGGTAACGACTGCGACATTTATCAAGAGCGTAAGCAGTTGGGTAAGATGCTTCTCAAACCTGTACTCAAGGCCATCAACAATGATGTGGAGAACGCAGTATTCTCGTTTATCCCCAACACTGCAGAGGTGGCTTCGTTTGGTCTCGTTGAGGGTTTTGAGGAATACCTCAATGAGCAGAAGATACAGCAAATCGCTGCACTCGACCACAAACCTACCGATGAGGAACTGCACGAAATCCTCTCGAAGCGTATCCGTAGCGAGAAGGTGGCCATCAAGGATATCAAGTTGCGTACCTTCATCACCGAAGGTACCAGCCGTGACGACCTCGCCTCACACGTCTACGACATCACTTATGGCAGCATCGTGCCGGGCAAGGACTATCTGGTAGTAATCGATGACAGTATTGTGCGTGGTACCACGCTGAAGCAGAGTATCCTCAGCATCCTTGACCGCTTGAATCCCAAGAAGATTGTCATCGTGAGCTCATCGCCCCAGATCCGTTACCCGGACTTCTACGGTATCGATATGGAGACAATGGACCACTTCATCGCCTTCAAGGCTGCTATGGAGCTGTTGCAGGAGCGCGGTATGTGGCATAAGGTGATTGATACATACAATGCTTGTAAGGAGCAGATCAACTTGCCGCTCGACCAGATGGAGAACAAGGTGAAAGACATCTACGCTCCGTTCACCGATGAGGAGATCTCGGCCAAGATTGTGGAACTCTTGCGTCCGAAGACGCTCAAGTCGGAGGTGGAGATTGTGTTCCAACCCATCGAGGGCCTGCACAAGGCATGCCCCAACCATCCAGGCGACTGGTACTTCACGGGCGATTATCCCACTCCGCATGGCACAAAGCGTGTAAACCAAGTATTCGTGGAATACTACGAGCAGAAATATAATAAATAATATACATATATATACTTATGAAAGCAACGTTAGTTTTGGACAATGGAATGCGCTTCGAGGGCACTGCTTTCGGCTGTGAAAAGCCGGCAGTGGGCGAAGTGGTATTCTGCACGGCAATGACCGGCTATCCCGAGAGTTTGACGGATGCCGCGTATGCAGGACAGCTGTTGGCGCTGACCTATCCGTTGGTTGGCAACTATGGTGTGCCCTCCCACGAAGTGAAAGAATTAGGTCTGGAGAAGTTCTTCGAGAGCAACAAGATACAGGTTCGCGGACTCATCGTGACCGACTATAGCGAGGAGTACAGCCACTGGAATGCCGCTGAGACCCTCGATGCTTGGATGAAGCGCGAAGGGGTTCCCGGTATCACAGGCATCGACACTCGTGCCTTGACCAAGGCTTTACGCAACGAAGGTGTGATGGGCGGCCAGATTGTTATTGGTGACGCTCAACCCTCAACCGTCAGCGCTCAACCTTATGACGCTGTAAACTATGTTGCCGAGGTCTCTTGTGAGGCTCCCGTGACCTACAACGAAGGTGCCGCCAAGAAGGTGGTGCTCGTTGATTGCGGTGCCAAGCACAGCCTTATCCGCTCTCTCGTGGCTCATGATCTCGAGGTTGTGCGTGTGCCTTACGACTACGACTTCACGGCATTGAACTACGATGCAGTGGTGGTAAGTGCCGGCCCCGGCAATCCCAACCTCTATACAGCTACCGTTGCCAACATAGCCAAGGCTATGGAGACAGCGAAGCCTATCCTCGGTATCGGACTCGGCTGCCAGCTGATGGGTCTTGCTGCCGGTGCAAAGGTGGAGAAACTCAAGTTTGGCCATCACGGAGCCAACCAGCCCTCACGCCTCACAGGTAGCAACAGCTGCTACATCACCAACCAGAACGCAGGCTATGCCATTGTGGAGAGCACGCTCCCCGCAGGTTGGAAGGTGCTGTTCACCAACATGAACGACGGTGCTGTGGATGGTATCCGCCACGAAGAGAAGCCCTGGATAGGCACACAGTTTGCTCCCGAGGCTTGCAGCCGTGGCTACCAGAAGGATAACCTGATGGATGATTTCGTGAAATTGATTAAGTAACCTTCTTATACATATAGATAATGGAAAAGAAATTCAATAAAGTATTGCTCTTAGGTTCGGGCGCATTGAAGATAGGTGAGGCTGGCGAGTTCGACTACTCAGGCTCACAGGCATTGAAGGCTCTGCGCGAAGAGGGTATCAGCACGGTGCTCATCAACCCGAACATTGCTACAGTACAGACAAGCGAAGGTGTGGCCGACAAGATCTACTTCTTGCCCGTGACCCCGTTCTTCGTAGAGAAGGTTATCGAGAAGGAGCGCCCCGACGGCATCTTGCTCGCCTTTGGTGGCCAGACCGCCCTCAACTGCGGTGTGAAGCTCTATGAGAGCAAGGTGCTCGAGAAGTACAACGTACAGGTACTGGGTACTCCCGTTCAGGCTATCATCGACACCGAGGACCGCGAACTCTTCAACCGCAAGCTCGAGGAGATTGATGTCAAGATCATCAAGAGCGAGGCCGTAGAGAATATCGAGGATGCCCGTGCTGCTGCCGAGCGTCTGGGCTATCCTGTCATCATCCGTGCAGCATACGCACTGGGTGGTCTCGGCTCGGGCTTCTGCGACAACGAGGAGGAGCTCAACAAACTTGCCGAGAAGGCATTCTCTTTCTCACCCCAGGTGCTTGTAGAGAAGAGCCTCAAGGGCTGGAAGGAAATCGAATATGAGGTGGTGCGCGACGCTTACGACAACTGCATCACCGTATGTAATATGGAGAACTTCGACCCGCTGGGTATCCACACCGGTGAGAGTATCGTAGTAGCTCCTACCCAGACGCTCACCGCCAGCGAGTGCAGCAAGCTGCGCGAACTTGCCATCCGCATCGTTCGCCACGTAGGCATCGTGGGTGAGTGTAACGTGCAGTTTGCCTTCGACACCGAGTCTGAAGACTACCGCGTCATCGAGGTCAACGCCCGCTTGAGCCGTTCATCGGCCCTTGCTTCTAAGGCTACCGGTTTCCCCTTGGCCTTCGTGGCTGCTAAGATTGGCTTGGGCTACGGACTCTTCGACCTGAAGAACTCAGTAACCAAGATTACCACCTCCTTCTTCGAGCCTGCCATCGACTATATCGTATGTAAGATACCTCGTTGGGACCTCGGTAAGTTCCGTGGCGTAGACCGCGAGATTGGTTCGGCCATGAAGTCCGTAGGTGAGGTGATGTCTATCGGTCGCACCTTCGAGGAGGTTATCCAGAAGGGTCTCCGCATGATTGGTCAGGGCATGCACGGCTTCGTTGACAACAAGGAGCTGGAGATTGCCGATGTTGACAAGGCATTGCGCGAGCCTACCGACAAGCGCATCTTCGTCATCTCCAAGGCTATGCGTGCCGGCTACACCATCGACCAGATTCACGAGCTCACCAAGATTGACCGCTGGTTCCTGCAGAAGTTGATGAACATCATGAACACCTCCAAGGAGCTGCATACATACAATGGTCTCGACAATGTGCCCGCCGAGCTTCTGCGCAAGGCCAAGGTACAGGGATTCACCGACTTCCAGATTTCTCGTGCCGTAGGCCTCGAGGAGCAGTTGGGCGTTGACGAGGGTCTCATGGCCGTACGTCTCCGCCGCAAGGAGCTGGGCATCACTCCCGTGGTGAAGCAGATCGACACCCTGGCCGCCGAGTACCCCGCACAGACCAATTATCTGTACCTTACTTATGCCGGTACAGAGCACGATATCGACTTTGCTCACGACGACAAGTCCATCATCGTACTTGGTTCGGGTGCCTATCGTATCGGTTCGTCCGTTGAGTTCGACTGGTGCGGCGTGCAGGCGCTCAACACCATCCGCAAGGAGGGCTACCGCAGCGTGATGATCAACTACAACCCCGAGACCGTATCAACGGACTACGATATGTGTGACCGCCTCTTCTTCGACGAGCTCACCTTTGAGCGTGTGATGGATGTCATCGAACTCGAATGTCCCATGGGCGTTATCGTATCTACGGGTGGACAGATCCCCAATAACCTTGCCATGAGCCTCGACCGTATGGGCGTACGCCTCCTCGGCACGCAGGCCAAGTATATCGACAATGCCGAGGACCGCGACAAGTTCTCTGCCATGCTCGACCGCATCGGCGTTGACCAGCCCGAGTGGAGCGCACTGACCTCAATGGACGATATCAACGCCTTCATCGAGAAGGTAGGCTTCCCCGTGCTCGTACGTCCCTCATACGTGCTCTCCGGTGCTGCCATGAACGTATGCTCCAACCAGGATGAGCTGGAGCGCTTCCTCAACCTCGCTGCCAACGTATCGAAGAAGCACCCCGTAGTGGTGAGCCGCTTCATCGAGAACGCCAAGGAGGTAGAGATGGATGCCGTGGCCAAGGATGGCGAGATTATCGCCTACGCCATCAGCGAGCACATCGAGTTTGCCGGTGTACACTCTGGTGACGCCACCATCCAGTTCCCGCCGCAGAAGCTCTATGTAGAGACTATGCGCCGCATCAAGCGCATCAGCCGCAAGATTGCCAAGGAGCTCAACATCTCAGGCCCCTTCAACATCCAGTTCCTCGCCCGCGAGAACGATATCAAGGTTATCGAGTGTAACCTGCGTGCTTCACGCTCGTTCCCCTTCGTGAGCAAGGTGCTCAAGATCAACCTCATCGAGCTGGCTACCAAGATCATGCTTGGCCTCCCCGTAGAGAAGCCCGAGAAGAACCTCTTCGACCTCGACTACGTAGGTATCAAGGCATCGCAGTTCTCGTTCAACCGCTTGCAGAAGGCCGACCCCGTGCTCGGTGTCGACATGGCATCAACGGGTGAGGTAGGTTGTATCGGTGACGACACCTCTGTTGCTGTGCTCGAGTCAATGCTCTCTGTAGGTCAGCGCATCCCCGAGAAGAACATCCTCCTCTCTACCGGTTCGGCCAAGCAGAAAGCCGCCATGCTCGACGCTTCGAAGCTACTCGTGAGCAAGGGCTACAAGCTTTTCGCCACCGGTGGCACCTCGCGCTTCCTCACTGAGAACGGCGTGGAGAACACCCTCGTATACTGGCCCAGCGAAGAGGGCATGCAGCCTCAGGCACTCGACATGCTCCACCGCAAGGAGATCGACATGGTGGTGAACCTGCCGAAGAACCTCACCGCCGGTGAACTCACCAACGGATACAAGATTCGCCGTGCCGCTGTAGACCTCAACATCCCCTTGCTCACCAATGCCCGTCTTGCCGAGGCATTCATCAATGCCTTCTGCACCCTCTCTGTAGACGACATACCCATCAAGAGCTGGGACGAGTTCAAGTAAACCATTAGGATTATCCTAAAATAGCAAGCGGGTGCATCAATGATGTACCCGTTTTTTTTATCCTTTTGAAGATATTGTATTGAATGAGATACTTCTATTAAATAGTTTTTCCCATCTCAGTTCCTGGATCATCTGAACCTCCAGAACTGCTACCACCAGAATCACCTCCCGAAGGAGTATCGCCGCCATCTGGCGAAACATTTTCATCCGCATTCACATCTGCGGCATTGCCAGCACCACGCAAGGAGAGTGTTTGATGCAACTGAACAATCAACGCATTAACACCATCAATCACACCGCTCCCAGACCATAAAGTATGACACGTACATATTGGCAGTTGTTTTAAACTGTCTCGTCAGAGAATAATCCCCTTAAGCCTACGTGTTGTTTCCAAAAATATCATTATCTTTGCAACATAACATTTCTACATAAGTATGATGGACATTCAAAAAGGAAATGCACTAGTGCCTATCAGCGATGTGTACATCAATGGCAAGGACTATCTCACATATGTACAGAAGGCAGTCAAAGGTTTCTGGACTACCAAGAAGAAGCAATTATCGGTGAGTGGCGATTCCACTAATCGTGGTGCCGTAGTAGGTGGTAAGCAGATGGATGGTTTCATCAGTCTGCTTTGCAGGATTGCTAAAGATGCAGGTGTACCGGCCAAGTGCATCATTACTGACAAGAACTATCTGCCTGGATATTTCCGTTCGTCAAAGGATTGGGATATGCTCATTATCGCTCCATCGGGTAAACTCGTAGCTGCTATAGAGTTGAAATCGCAAGTCGGATCATATGGAAACAACTTAAACAACCGCACTGAAGAGGCAATTGGTTCGGCTGTTGACCTTTGGACGGCATTCCGCGAAGGGCAGTTCCCAAATCAGCAAGCACCCTGGGTGGGCTGGCTTATGGTGGTAGGACGTGACGAAGCCTCACAGCGCATCGTACGCAATTATGAACCCTACTTCCCTGTACGCCCCGAGTTTAACGGGGCAACATACATTGACCGCTATCGTATTCTCTGTCAGAAACTGATACGCGAACGGCAATATTCATCTGCGGCATTGGTGTGGACAAGTGATGCCAATAATTTCGGAGACGTTGCAGATGACATCTCTATCCGCTCGTTCCTTGCTTCGTTTGTTGGACATCTAAATGCTGTTGCTGATGAGTTCAAATGATATGCTATATGGGAGCCGCACTTCAGGAGGAGCACACGGTGACGTGTTCACCGCACCTGAGGTGGTACGATTTATGCTTGACGAAGCAGGATATATCCCAGAATCCGACCTTAGAGATGTAAGCATTCTTGAACCATCGTGTGGCGAGGGCGAGTTTGTCATCGAAATAGCCAAGCGATTGCTGATTTCGGCTGTCAACTTCGGCTTTGATGCAGAAACAGCGTTTCGTCGTAATGTACACGCCTATGACATCGACGCAGATAAAGTAGAAGTTTGCTGTGCCAAGATACGTAAACTCGGATATAAAGCCGTGGAAAATATCGAAGTTGCCGACTTCTTGAGAACCACACCGGAAAAGGCAGATATTGTAGTGGGAAACCCTCCATATATCCGTTACGAAAACATACCAGAAGATATGCTCGGATATTGCAAGCAAAAGTTTGCAACATTCCATTATCGTAGTGACTTGTATGTACCATTCTTCGAAAAGTCTTTGTCGCTACTTAAAGAGGGTGGAAGGCACTGCTTTATCTGCTCTAATCGTTGGCTAAAAAACGAATACGGAAAGAAACTACGTGCCTATATAGCCTACTCATATCGTTTGAGGCTTATCGTTAACATGGAAGAAGCCAATGCGTTTCAAGAAGACGTTTTGGCCTATCCTGCCATTACGGTAGTTTCAGCAGAACCCCCCAGAGACACTTTTCAATATACAGAAACGGCTGATGTGAAGAATTTAGCGGCTCTTTCCACCGTGAATAAACCTATGCCATTAGGGGCAGATTGGACGGACGCTTTTCTAACAACCTCATCTTGCTCAACATTGTGCTCCATTGAGGAACAAGGATTCAAAATCGGAATAGGTGTTGCAACTGGAGCCGATGCCATATTCATATCTGACAGGCTACTTGATGAAGTAGAAAACGAACTTATCATACCAGCAGTCAGTGGACGTGACCTCAGAGGGAACCAACTGGATTGGCAGAAAAAATATTTGCTCAATCCCTATAATGCCGATGGTACGCTCATTGACCTTGACCGTTATCCACGCGCCAAACAGTATTTCGAAAGACACCGCGAGAAACTTTCAGCAAGGCACATCGCCAAGAGAGCAACCTCGCGTTGGTATCGTACGATAGACCGTATAGTCCCCTCACTGCAGACCGAACCCAAAATACTCCTTCCCGATATGTCGGGAAACACCTATGTTTTTGTAGATGAAGGCAAATATTATCCGCTCCATAATATCTACTATATTACAGGGCACTCTCCTAAAGAACTGCAAGTTCTTGCAGCCTTACTGATGTCAGATTTTGTACGTACTCAACTTGCTTCCGTTACCAATAAAATGAACGGCGGATTTGCACGTTGGCAGAGTCAGCATCTGCGCAAATTACGTTTGCCCGATATTCAGGTGATACCAGAATGTGAGACACAAGCACTCCTCAACGGATATTCGGAAAGAGACATACAAACAATAAATTCTGTTGTAGAAAGGATTCTAACTGCTCCAATCAAGCGACCACTTCGCAAAACCAAAGCATCAATGGAGCCGACCTTGCAGTTTGCATACTGATTGTATCATGCAGCCCCAGGCACTCGACATGCTCCACCGCAAGGAGATAGACATGGTGGTGAACCTCCCGAAGAACCTCACTGCCGGTGAGCTCACCAACGGGTACAAGATCCGCCGTGCCGCTGTAGACCTCAATATCCCCCTGCTTACCAATGGCGACTTGCCGAGGCATTCATCAATGCATTCTGCACCCTCTCTGTAGACGACATACCCATCAAGAGCTGGGATGAGTTCAAGTAAACCATTAGGATTATCCTATATAACGATAATAGCCGACTCCATGAGGGGGTCGGCTATATTGTATTTTTTTAATTGTTTTATAATGAAAAGTTATGTTACAACTCAAGGATATTCCTTAGAGTCGTATCTGTAAAAGTCTGCCAAATCTCCAAGCGAATAGGCTTGTAATCATTAAAAAGCTGGCGAACAAATTCTATTTCAAAAACCAAACGCAAGTCGTTGTCTTCGTATTCCTTGCGAACTTCATGTTTAGTGCCAACACGTGCTACCTTTATCAGGTACAAGTCCCTGATACCCCTCTTTTTGGTGTAAGGCATGAAATAATATAATTTATTTAGCTTTACCGTTGACGGGAACTTCTTTCCCGTATAATAGACTTTTGCCGATTGGTCATCATATTGAGCTATGTTGTCATTCTTTACGAGACTGATGAGAACATTCTTCGACAAATCCAATGGACTATTATCGTTTTTATGTGAGGTATTAGGATTAGTGATGATGTCATTAGGATATTCTTCTTTCACATCAAATAAGTCCAATGCAAAGAGTTGGGGCGGAACCATTTTGCGAGCAATATCATTTGCTTGTACGAATTGAGTTTCTTCGGGCTGGATTGCATCAAGGCTGTTGAACAGCCTTATCAGCGAACGCCCGATAGCATAGGCTAAATTTACAGGAACTGCATTGCCTATCTGCTTGTATTGGTCGGTCAAACTACCTTCGAATATCCATGAATCGGGGAAAGTCTGGATTCGGGCATACTCACGAACGGTCAGCGGACGCGTCTCCGTCGGATGGCAACGCTCAGTTTGCTTTTGGGCAGGAGCACAAGTGAGGGTTAGGGATGGCTCATCCATTGACAAACGACGTGCCATGCCAGTTTTTCCTCCTCCAAGATAGAAACTACCACCCATATATGCCTTTTGTTCTTCTACAGGGAGATTCCTCCAGTCTCCACCTTCGGGAACCATTGCCATAACACGGGCCTTTTTCTCGGGATAGGTCTGTCCGTCTGATACCGGTACATCCTCAGGGAATAGTTCACCTTTATAGAATGCATCGCGTAAGGTCATCACGCGTCTGTACGGATCAGGCCAGTGGAATTGTATTTGTTGGGCTATATCATTACGAATGGCTATCAAGATTAGTCGTTCGCGTTTTTGAGGAACTTGATACATGATAGCTTTCAGCACACGCGGTTCTATCAATGTATAGCCGAGTTCTGCTATCGCATTTTTTATCACCTCTATTGTTCTTCCATCATCATGAGAGAGTAGCCCCTTCACATTCTCGCCCATAAATACCTTAGGCTGTATTTCGCTGACTGCACGCGCCAATTCAAAGAACAAAGTTCCGCGTGTATCATTCAAGCCTCCTTTTTTTCCTGCATACGAGAAAGCTTGGCAAGGAAATCCTCCAGAAAGAAAATCAACACGGCCGCGCAAGGGGGTGAAGTCAACCTTATGTATATCCCCTTCAAGGACATTCCATTCTGGATGGTTGCGACGAAGTGTTTGACATGCTGTAGGATCCATCTCATTCAACAATACATGACGAAATCCTGCCATATGCATGCCAAGAGCCAACCCACCAGCACCTGCAAATAATTCAACCGAGGTAAAATCACGAAGAGGAGCCACACTGGCTTCTTCTTCCCAATTACTCTCAAGCATCATCTTTACGGGAACAATATCAGTCAGCTCTTCCATGTAGAATCCCTCTTTTCCTTTATCGTTCTTACGATAAGGATATACTCCACTCTCACCCCATTTCTGTGCTGTGGCAAGAGAGGTTCCAGTTAAATCAGCAAGATTGTTTACCGAAAGGAATGTACACATATCAGAAATTCTCAAATCCTTCGTATGTCTGGAAGGCCAATAGATAAAGACTCTTTACAATATCAGGAGAAATAGCAGCCAATTCAGCAAATACAGTATTGTCGTTGATTTCTCGACTCATATTTGCAATCACATCGTCAAGGATGTCAGGTAGCACTTTGCAAAGTCTTGCAAATGCAGAAGCATCTTCAAAAACAATCTCGTAAAATTTATCCATTGACACACGACGTATGTTCTCGTTATTGAATTGCTCTTTGTCTACAGTTACAATCCATGTCTTATTTTGTGAACGAGTAGCAATTGTCTCAACAAGCATACATGTGGCACGACTGTCACGAACAATCTTGTTTTGCATCTTCATGTATGTCTTCTGTGAAGCTGCAGAGTTCATCGTGTTATGCTTGTTCTTCATTTCCACAAAGATGTGGCGTTCTTCGTTTACCACATCAAATCCTTCTGTAGGCACAGCCCATCCATTACCAGCATAACGGAATAGATTTTGATGGAAATAACCGATATGATTGTTGTTAGACTTATCCATCTGACGCATACATTCCGAAGCTACAACCTCCTCCATGGTTCGTCCATAAACTTTTGCATCAAAGGTCAGTTTAATAGGGTCTATGATATTCTTGTTAAACTTCTTCAGGTCAAGACTGGCACTATATCTAAGTACAGTTTCCTTGACATGATTGTAAATGTTTTCATCAGAGATGAATCCAAGGTTATATTCTCGCATATGGTTTACTCCTTCTCGTTATTCAGTCGCAAAGTTACTTATTTTTCTTGAAGTACGGTTCAAATAATCTTAAAAGTATAAGAGAATTTATCCGTGCATATCTTGTAAAAACATTGAGAACACAAGTTTGACATTTTCAAAACATTCTTATACCTTTGCAGATAACATTTAACGGGAATGAGTATTAATGCCTGTAAAAAGTAAATACACGAAAAAACTGATAAACCATGGAACTGGATATTAGAATAAGAAATTGCAATGATTTCATCTGTAATAGTATAGATTGTTTTGACACAAATCAGCGAGGTATCCTTTCTCAGAGCATATTGGGACATCTGAGAAACTTTGTAGAGCACATCTCTGTGAAGATATTCTTTGCGGACGGTGGGAAAATGTGCGCAACTGAGTACGACACATTATGTAAAGGCATTCAACATATTGGCAAATATGGAACTTATAGCTTTATTGCCAAATTTCATGATTTATTGCAGATTTCGGCATCACATTATACTTTGGATCCAGGAAGTTCTGAACGTTTGATGCTGAAGTATTACGAATTCTTGCTGAGAATCCGTAAATACATGAAAGAAAGATTTGATATGGATTTATTGGAGAATCTTTATAAGTTTCCGTTAAATACTGACCCTGCATTCAAACCATACCATGAAGCTATTGCTTATAGTATAGAAAATCTGAACCTAAAAAACATATCTACACATTATGGAAAGTTCTACATTTATAAGATAAAGCCAATATTCGTTTCTGAGAACATTTATTATGAGGTGACCTTTTGCAAGGCAAATGAATATGTCAATAAATTCGAACGAATAATAGCGTTTACCAAACACGAAATAACATCTAATTATGCCGTAGATCTCCGTTTGGTGTCGGCCTACATCAATGTCTTTGGTACGAAGATGCCCATCACTATCATTATCGAGTGGGAAGTGGCTGTCCGCATGTGCGAATTGAAAAATTTTGCTAAAATCCTTCATAAAGAACTTCCTGCCAATAAAAACAAGGAATATACGAATTTCATGGAATATCTGAAAATGTCAGGAAAGTCACTCCCTCAAATAATACAGTTCCCCAATAAAGATTTTAATGATTTCTTGGGACTTATAAAAAAAGGAGCATCTGCTCATAGCATATCCGAAATGTTGGTGGCATTCCGTAGAATAGCCAATCGGAAAGGAGGAAATACGATGAGGTATTTATCACTGAGACTGAACAATAAGATTATAAAAAAACAATATTCCCCGATACCATGCAATTTGCTTTCAGATTTATTCCTAAGCAACCGATGTTTGCCTTTTGAAAATATGCCGTATCGTTTCTCCTTGATTGAGCATAATCCCTCTATTCAAGATGTTTGTGACTCTATTTCCGTAGAAGGACATCAATCAGAGTTCCTTGCACGATATATAACAAACAATACAGAGCATAATGGCAGGCTCTATACCTCTACTGAAGAACTGGCTTTATTTGATACCATCGAGCCATTAGCCAAAGAATACAATGGTAAACTTTATGGAAAATTCAAGTGCAATCCCAATAATCTGCAATTGGCATGTTGGAAAAAGCATTATTACATAGAAAAATATGAAAATAATGTTGTGGAAATCATAAAAAGACTAAAAGAGCTAACTAAAAAAGGAATTAGGAACTATACCAACACCGTTAACTCTTGGTTGTCAAGACATAATGTTTCTGTAGACTCGGAGGAGAAAGTCAATGCATTGAAAACATTGTTTTCCGATTCCAGGGTTGCATTTGTATATGGAGCCGCAGGCACGGGCAAATCGACTTTTATTAATTACATATCGCATATTTTTGGCGATAAGGACAAGGTGTATCTGACAAACACAAATCCCGCCATTGAAAACTTGCGGCGTAAGATAGATGCTCCCAATGGGACGTTTATGACTATCTCGAAATTCCTATATAGAAAAGGGGCTAACAAGGATTGTGACATCATTTTTATTGATGAATGTAGCACAGTGAGCAATCAAGACATTAAAGACATCTTAGAATGTGCAAATTTCAAGTTGCTTGTGTTAGTTGGCGATATGTACCAAATAGAATCCATATTATTTGGTAATTGGTTCAGTATTGCCTACTATGCTATTAAAGGGACATGCCATGTCGAACTTACACAGACATACCGGACCTCACAGCAAGGATTATTGACTGTTTGGGATAAAGTTAGGAATATCTCTGATGACATGTTGGAATTTATTGCTAAGCAAGGATATAGTAGAAATCTGGATAATAGTATTTTTCAAAAATCGCATGAAGACGAAATCATCCTATGCTTGAATTACGATGGATTATATGGCATCAACAATATCAATCGTTTCTTACAAAGCAACAATCCAAACCAACCAATAATGTGGGATATGCAGACCTATAAAGTCGGTGATCCCATTTTGTTCAATGATAGTGAACGTTTCTCTCCATGGCTTTACAACAATCTAAAAGGAAAAATATTGGAGATATTCGTCGACCGTGACACCATTGAATTCAAGCTTGAAGTGGAAAGAATCTTCAATGAACTGGATTTAGAGTATTCTGACATAGTGCTATGTGAGCCAATCTCTGACACGACCTCCGTAATTAAACTCACTGTCGATAAGAATGATAATAGGGATGATGATATGGAATCGGACTCCATGATAGTTCCTTTCCAAATAGCTTATGCTGTGTCCATACACAAAGCTCAAGGTTTGGAATACCAATCGGTAAAGGTTGTAATCACTCATGATGTAGAAGAAATGATAACCCACAATATCCTCTATACTGCCATTACGAGGGCACAACAGAAACTTCAAATATATTGGAGCCCGGAAACTGAGAAAAGAATATTGACTTCCCTTTCTTTACAGTTCAACAAAAAGGACTATTCTTTACTGAAAGCTAAATATCCACATATCATGAATGGTTAAAATTATAATCCCAGATCATTCTATGTATAGATTGCCACCATCCAGTTCCCACCGCAGAAACTCTATGTAGAGACCATGCGCCGCATCAAGCGTATCAGCCGCAAGGAGATAGACATGGTAGGAACCTCCCGAAGAACCTCACTGCCGGTGAGCTCACCAACGGATACAAGATTCGCCGTGCCGCTGTAGACCTCAACATCCCCTTGCTCACCAATGCTCGTCTTGCCGAGGCATTCATCAATGCATTCTGCACCCTCTCTGTAGACGACATACCCATCAAGAGCTGGGACGAGTTCAAGTAAACCATTAGGATTATCCTAAAATAACGAACGGGTGCGTCAATTGATGCACCCGCTCGTTATTTGAAAGTATCCCGAAAGCGCTGAATCATCGGAAGATTGTAGGATTGTCATCAATATATTCCTGGACGATGGCAAGTATCTCTTTGCCGAACATCTCCAAAGACTTCTTGCCGAAGCCTGGCATACGGAGCAGGTCTTTGCCACTGACGGGTAGTTCGTTGACAATGCCGATGAGCGCCTTCTGGGTGAGCACACCGTACACGGGACGCCCCAGTTCCTCGGCTCGGGTTACGCGCCAGGCGCGAAGCTTACGGAAGAGCTTTGGGTGTTTGATGTCGGAGTTGCGGTCTACCTCTATTTTTTCTGCCGCACGGCTCTTGCGCTCACGTTTTGCGGGCTGCTCGGCATTGAGCAGCCCCACCGCTTTCTCTTTGAGATAGGCAGTAACGCTGAATCCACAGGTAATTACACGGGTTAGGAGGTGGTGCTTCTGTGCGAAGGACTGCTGTAGGGCATATACAGATTCGGTGATACGCTCTTTTATCTCTTTGTTGTCGCTGTCGAGGCGTGTGCGCTCGATGAGGGGCTTGAGTAGGGAATCGAGTTGGCCGGCGAAGTAGACTGCTGCCTTATGGATGCGTTCGGTAAGGTGGCGGTCGGTGTCGTAGTCCTCTGTCTGCATTACCAATGTGGCATATTGGCGGTAGAAGGTGCCCGAAACGGCGGTAATATCGCGGGCAAACAGCTCGTCTACCTGCTTGTACATCCTCAGGAGCAATGGATATACCTTGTAAAGATGCTCGTCTATAAGACGCAACACGCGGTGGAAGTCCCACTCCAGTTCCTTGAACGTGAAGAGTTCAGTAAGTTGGTATAGGTAGTAATCGCGCTGTAGCGTGGTCAGACTGTCGGCTGTGTGGCGTGCCTGTTCCAACTCCACATTCATATAGTTGCTTACTGCCGTATCGGTGAGTATAGCTGAAGCCGAGAGAGGGGCGGTAAGTACCAGCCCGTCAAGCGACCGCAGGCGGCTGAGTGCAACATAGACCTGCCCAGCTGCAAAAGCAGCATTGACATCGAGCACGGCGTGATTGAATGTCAAGCCTTGGCTTTTGTGTATGGTGATGGCCCATGCTAAGCGTAGGGGGTATTGTCGAAACTCGCCTTCTATCTCTTCGCGTATCTCCTTGGTTTCCTTGTCGATGACGTAATGGGCGTTGGTCCATACCTCGGGCTCAACCTCCACCTCCGTGTTGTCTTCGAACCCGCGCACGCATATCTTGGAACCGTCGACAAAGGTTACCTCACCGAGCTTACCATTGTAGTAACGCGAGCCTTGGCTGTCGTTTTTGAGGAACATCACCTGGCACCCTTTCTTGAGCACAAGTGTCTCTTCGGCAGGATAGGAAGTCTCGGGAAAACTACCTGTCACCTTGGCCTTGAAGGAGAAACGTAGAGTCTTGAGCGCATTCATACGCTCCTCGTTGTAGCAGTTGGCAGTGGCATTGTGGGTTGTGAGGCGGATGGTGCCTTCAGATAATTCTGAATTCTGAGTCCTAAATTCTGGGTGTTCGGAGAACCTGGAGTCGACTCCGATACTTCGGCCATTTAGCAGGGCAAGGCTCTCTGGCGTGAGTCGATTCTCGCGCACCTCATTCAATATCTTTATAAAGGTGCGGTCGGTCTGACGATATACGTGCTGTAGCTCAATGGTCACATGCTGGGTCTGTTGCAAGGCAAGGCTACCGAAGAAGTAGGGCGTGGTATAGTACTCGCGCAGTAGTGTCCACTCACTATCCTTCACTACGGGAGCCAGTTGGCTGAGATCACCAATCATCAGTAGTTGCACTCCGCCGAAGGGGCGGTTTCTGTCTTTGTGAAGGCGCAGTACGGCATCTATCTGGTCAAGGAGGTCGGCACGTACCATAGATATCTCATCGATGACGAGGAGGTCAAGCGTGCGGATGATATTCTTCTTCTCTTTGCTGAAGCGGTACTTCTCGTCGCTGCTCCGAAACGAGGTGTTGGGGATATATGGGGCGAGAGGAAACTGGAAGAAGGAGTGTATGGTGACTCCGCCGGCATTGATGGCTGCCACACCCGTTGGAGCCACTACCACCATGCGCTTGGGCGAACGCTCCTTGAGCCGACGTAGAAAAGTTGTCTTTCCCGTCCCAGCCTTGCCGGTGAGAAAGACATTGACACCAGTGCGCTCTACAAACTGCCACGCAAGGTTAAGTTCGTGGTTTATGTTCTTGTCGTCTATAGCACCCATATTCTTGCTACAAACTTACATAAAAACGCTGGAATAATCAACCGAAATCGGAATAATAGTGCATCTTGCACTGATAATAAACGCATTACGCTGAAAATCTCGGAAATAGCGGAAATGGCAATTTAGCAAAGAAACGCAAGGTAATGAAATAGAACGGTTGCCTAGTCATTACCCGAAAAATGAGTAAGATTTTTCTTTGTGTCGTCACGTTTCATAGTTCTGCATCATATTGCGTAGCAATGTATAACTCGCTGATACCTAATTTTGTAACCAAAAAAAAGATTGGATTATGCGAAGTACATTTAAGGTGCTGTTCTACGTGAACGGAAGCAAAGAGAAAAACGGTATTGTCCCCATTATGGGACGAGTGACAATCAACGGCTCAGTAGCCCAATTCAGTTGTAAGCGTACCATTGCTAAAGAACTTTGGGATGTGAAAGGCAACCGAGCCAAAGGTAAGAGCAAGGAAGCAAGAGAACTCAATCTTGCTTTGGATAACATCAAGGCTCAAATCATCAAGCACTATCAACGCCTGTCGGATAGAGAAGCCTATGTAACTGCTGAAATGGTACGCAATGCCTATCAAGGCATCGGAACGGAGTATGAAACCCTACTCGGTGCATTTGATAAGGATAATGCCACATTCAAAAAGCGTGTTGGCACAGACAGAGTGATGGCTACTTATATGTCAAGAGTACGGGCAAGAAACCACGTTGCAGCATTCGTCAAGGCGAACTACAAGCGTAACGATATGTCGATGATTGAACTGACTCCCGATTTTATCAAGGAGTTTGCAGTATTCCTCGCAACGGACAGAGGTTTGCAGAACGGTAGTATCTGGGCAAATTGTATGTGGCTCAAAGGCGTTGTTATGCGTGCCCATTACAATGGATTGATGCCGAGAAACCCATTTGCTCAATTCCACATCAGCCCCAATGTAAAGGAGAGGGAGTTTCTAACCGAAGATGAATTGAAAGCAGTAATGTCGCACGAATTTACGGACAGCAAATTGGCATATATCCGAGATTTATTTGTGTTCGCAAGTTTCACAGCCTTGTCATTTGTGGATATTAAGGAGCTGACCACCGATGATATTGTAGAGGTAAACGGTGAAAAATGGATATTATCCAAGCGACACAAGACCAAAATCCCATTCCAAGTGAAGTTGTTGGATATTCCGTTGCAGATTATCAAGCGATACGAACCGTTCCAAGAGAACAAGTTGGTATTCCCTAATCTGAACTATTGGAGTATCTGTAAACCATTGAAAAAGATGATAAAAGAGTGCGGAATCGATAAGGAAATTTCATTTCACTGCTCAAGGCACTCGTTCGCTACCCTTGCTCTCAGTAAGGGTATGCCAATAGAGAGTGTAAGCCGAGTTTTAGGGCATACGAACATCGTTACGACACAGCTGTATGCGAAGATTACCACCGAGAAAATCGACAAGGATTTAACGATGTTCGGCAACCAACTTAATCAATCATTCAGTAACACTACAATGGCATAAGGTATGGAACGGGCAATAATAACAATCTGCAAATCGGGAAATGTGAACATACCCGATGGCGATGTATGGATGTCGTTTTCGGAACTTGTGGGGCTGTTCGATGTAGCAGCACCCACCTTAAAGGCTGCAATCCGAGGCATACACAAAAGCGGAGTGATAGCGGAGCACACCCAACATTGCGAGGTGATACCATATACCTATTGGGCTACCCTATATAATATGGATATGATTGTCGCCCTTGCTTTTCGCATCAACTCATACGGTGCGGAGAAGATACGGGCAGAAGTATTAAAGAGGATATGCGGACGAAAAGAGAAAGTATGTTACCTCTTTTCGCTTGCTAATTCGCCATTAGGTATGTCGTAATATCTGCATATCGGCTGATTAGTCAGTCAAGGCAAGTCCGAAGATAGGTTTTCGACCTGTTTCGGGCTTGTTTTGTTTATGTACCCCTCAAATTCCTATCCCCATAGTACTTTATTCGTTATTCTGCTATAATTTGCGTAGCAACTTATCCGTCAATTACTTATATTTTTGTAGCTGACATTTTTTGAACTTAAAACAACATAAAAAATGGAAGCAACAAAATTGACATCAAGCCATAAACCGCCATCAGATGGCAGTATGGCAAAAGAAGAATTTATCCGAGTGGGAACAACGCTCTACAAGATTGTGGAGCAACCGAGACTGAGCGGTGGATATGTGAAGAAGCGTATCCCTTGGAACAATGAAACGCTTCGCCAAGACTATGGCAAGGACTACATCGGAAGCGTTCCCAAGTATGACGGATTCTGTACCGTACCCGAACACATCGGCTATCGCCCTGTAATAGGTAAGTTCCTTAACCTCTATGAGCCGATAGACCACCAACCGCAGGAGGGAGATTTTCCCTCTATCCGTTCATTGGTGGAGCATATCTTCGGTGAGCAATACGAGTTGGGTATGGACTATCTGCAACTGCTCTACCTGCAACCCGTTCAGAAATTGCCAATCCTGTTATTGGTATCGGAGGAACGCAATACAGGCAAGAGTACATTCCTTAATTTTCTGAAAGCCCTCTTTCAGAACAATGTAACATTCAACACCAACGAGGATTTCCGTAGTCAGTTCAACTCCGATTGGGCAGGCAAACTGCTTATTGTGGTCGATGAGGTGCTGCTCAACCGCAGAGAGGACAGCGAACGATTGAAGAATCTAAGCACCACACTATCCTACAAGGTGGAAGCCAAAGGCAAAGACCGTGATGAAATAGCGTTCTTCGCCAAATTCGTGCTATGCTCCAACAACGAGTATCTGCCCGTAATCATCGATGCAGGGGAAACACGCTATTGGGTACGCAAGATAAACCGCTTGCAGTCCGATGATACCAATTTCCTGCAACGCTTGAAAGCGGAGATACCCGCATTTCTCCATTTCCTCACCAATCGAAAGTTATCCACCGAGAGGGAGAGCCGCATGTGGTTCAATCCCTCACTGCTGCATACCGAAGCATTGCAGAGGATTATCCGCAGTAACCGCAACCGATTGGAGATAGAGATGTCAGAGCTGCTGCTCGACATTATGGCGACTATGAATGTGGATAGCGTTTCATTCTGCCTGAATGACCTTATTGTGCTGTTGATGCACTCTCAGGTAAAGGTAGAGAAACATCAAGTGCGTAAGGTGGTGCAGGAGTGCTGGAAACTGACACCTGCACCCAACGGACTTACCTATACCACCTATCAAGGCAACTACAACCAAAGTTGCCACTATGAGCCTATAAGGAGAGTGGGACGCTACTACACCATCACAAGGGAACAACTCGAATTCTTGTAACACTACCATTTTCTGTTGAATTGTTGAATATGAGTATAAAAACACTGATAATAAACAATATACACTCTCAACAAAATCTCAACAAGCCAAAAGAGAAGTTGAGATACAGCATACGCCAAATTGTAGATTTCTCTTTTGGTGAGTGGTTTGTTGAGAATATGTTGAGCCGTTACAAGTCTGTATATAAGCATATTACATCAACAATTCATCAAATCAACAAATTTTCATCAACCATTAAATCGTATGAAATATGACTATCCAAGATGCAAAACAAATCAAGTTGGCAGACTATCTGCAAAGTTTGGGCTATACACCCATAAAGCAACAAGGCAAGAGCCTATGGTATAAATCACCGCTGAGAAGCGAAACCGATGCTTCGTTCAAGGTAAATACCGAACTCAACCAATGGTACGACTTCGGTATCGGCAAGGGTGGCAACATCATCGCATTGGCTGCTGAACTATACCATAGCGAGAATGTAGCCTATCTGTTGGAGCGCATAGCGGAGCGAACACCCTACATTCGCTCTGCATCCTTTTCTTTTGGCGAGCAGAAAGCACATAACAGTAGCTTTCAAGGCGTACAGGTTGGCGAGTTATCTTCTCCTGCCCTTATCGAATATCTGCGAGGGCGAAGAATAAACATCGAACTCGCCAAAAGAGAGTGTAAGGAGTTACGATTTGAGCATAACGGCAAACCATACTTCGTCATCGGCTTTCCGAATATGGCAGGTGGCTATGAGCTTCGCAACCGCTACTTCAAAGGTTGTCTTGCTCCAAAGGATATTACCCATATCCGACAGCAGAGTGAGCAACGAGCAGTGTGTTATCTCTTCGAGGGCTTTATGGATTACCTCTCATTCCTCACAATCCGAGTGAACAATAATCCCGAAGAGCCACGCACAAACGAGCAGGATTATATGGTGCTGAACTCCGTTACCAACCTCTCGAAAGCGGAGCAACTGCTACGCCCATACTCCCGAATAGGTTGCTTTCTCGACAACGACCAGGCAGGACAAAGAGCGTATGAGAATCTGAAAAAGATGTTCGGAAACAGGCTTCAAGATATGTCGCACCACTACGCAGGACATAAGGATTTGAACGACTATCTATGCCACCGAAACCCAGCAAAACAGGCAGAGAAAAAATTGCAAGTCCAATCCGCAAGGCGGATGCCACAACCGCAGCCGAAGAAGAAACGAGGCTTCGGGTTATAGCCCACTATAACTACACGCTTCGCTTTCGTAGTTGTGGGCTCTACCGAGGGTGCAGAGTGACCTCTCTGCACTCCGCTTATGGGCTTCGCCCCTAAGGACCCCGACAGCGGAAACGAGCAAACATATGACCTAATTGTAACCAACAAAATCAAAGAACAATGGCAGTAAAAAGCAGTATACATATCAAGCCTTGCAACATATCATCGAGCGAGGCTCACAACCTAAGAACTCCCGAATATATGCGGAACATCGGAGAGTCGAAAATCTACCTCATACCCCAACTTGTTGCCGACAATGAGCATTGGATAAATCCACGCTTTGGCGATTACGATTTACAGACGCATTACGATAACATCAAGCAGATGGTAAAGGCTAAGACAGGGCGAGCGATGCAGGAAAAAGAGCGAGAACGCAAAACCAAGAGTGGCAAGATTGTCAAGGTGGCAGGATGCTCACCCATTCGAGAGGGAGTGCTACTCATCAAGCCCAATACCACATTGGAGGATGTTCACAGGTTTGGCGAGAAGTGCCAACAGCGTTGGGGTATCACACCGCTACAAATCTTTTTGCATAAAGACGAGGGGCATTGGCTCAGTGAAGAGCCTACCCCTGACGATAAGGAGAGTTTTCAGATTGGTGGCAGATGGTTTAAGCCTAACTACCACGCACATATTGTATTCGATTGGATGGACCACGATACGGGCAAGAGCCGAAAACTCAACGATGATGATATGATGCAGATGCAAACATTGGCATCAGAGATTCTATCAATGGAGCGAGGGCAATCCAAAACCGTAACAGGCAAGGAGCATTTGGAGCGTAACGACTTTATAATCGAGAAGCAGCGTGCCGAGCTTGAACGCATCGAGGCTGAACGACAGCACAAGGAACACCAAATAGATCTTGCCGAGCAAGAACTCAAACAGGTGAAATCGGAGATACGCACCGACAAACTCAAAAGCGTAGCCACCGATGCAGCCACAGCACTTGCGAGCGGAGTAAGTTCTCTTTTCGGCAGCGGTAAGATGAAATCGTTGGAACGCAAGAACGAGGATTTACAGGATGAAATAGCAATCCGAGACGAGACCATCGAGCAACTGCAATCCAACATCAAGCAAATGCAGGTGGAACACCAAAAGCAGATACAGGAGGTTAAACAATCATACGAAGCGGAATATCGTAAGCAATCGGAATACATCGACAAGATTCTGCGTTACTTCCCGTATGTGGAGAAACTGATGCCGATGATTAGATACCTCAGCGAGAAGATGGGATTCAATGACAACCTTATCAAAGCATTATGCACTTTTAAGGAAATCCCCGTCAAAGGTAAACTCTATTCAACGATGTTTAACCAATCGTTTTCAGCCGATGGTGCGGTCTGCTCCCTCAAAGAGGATAAAGAGGGAAGATTTGACCTTAGAATCGATGGCGTATCGCATCACTCTTGGTTCAGACGCAAGAAAGATGAGTTTATGGAAGCATTAGGATTGCCGACAAGCAGACAACAAAATCGAGGGCTGAAATTGTAAATAGAGCCGTTAGCTATCTGTATAATGGATGGCTAACGGCTCTATTTACTTTAAACAATCAAAGGTGTTCATTTTTGAATTTATATCGAAATTCTTGTGGTGTGATACCTTCTACACGCTTGAAGTATTGCACAAAAGTTGTTGAGTCAGGAAAGTTTAATCGAATAGAAATCTCCTGTATGGTCAGAGTTGTGGTTAACAGAACTTTTTTTGCCTCTCCAGCAATGTTGTAATCAATAATCTCTTTGGGTGTGTAACCCATACTCTCCTTGCATACTTTGTATAGATAGCGAGGTGTGATATTCATCATATCGGCAAAGTATTGGATATTTCTGTGATATGCCTTGTCGTTATAACAGTGGGCATAGAAGTCGTATGCCAGCTGGGTGGAACGGTCGTTTGAGTATAGCGGTATCTTCTCTGTCTGCGAATGACGAGTTTGCTCGTAGGCAATATGGATATAATTGACAACCGTATTGATGAGCATTTTATTTCGGAACGCATGGTTCTTGTTTTCGTAAAGCCAACAAAGTTGCTCGAAATTCATATCAAGCATACGATTGGCCTCTATGCTGTAATGAGTAGGCAGGGTGTAATCCATCATCTCTATTACTTCGCTTGAGAGTAAAGAGTAAATCACATTAAAGGAGTTGACTGCAAACCGAAGAATTCTGAAATGGATATCGTTGCTTTGGGAGTGAATCCGAAACAACCCACCCTCAGGCACCATAAAATTAGTCCCTGCCGAAATTTCCATTTCGGCAGCATTTGTCAAGATGGTTGCTCTGCCCGACAGACATTTGATAAAGAGGATATTCTGCCCTACATAAAGTTGCTCGGAAATGTTCTTTGTGGTTAAATCCTCAATCGTAAAATCAATATCTATTTCACTTCTTCTCTTCATTGAATTACTATTTTGTGCAAAAATAACACTTAGTTCCGAAAATACACATCTTTCTTCATTCGATATTTTGATTAAGAAATCGAATTGCCTTAATTTTGCAGCCGATAATAATATAAACAATATGGAGATAAAGCAATTTACAGAAAGGGATATCAAAGAAGCAACCGAGTTGGCATATCCCGTTTGGGGAGAGGAACATGCCAAGAATGGTGGACAGGAATTTGGACTGCTTATGTGCGAGTATATTATTCGCTATGGATGGTATGGCGAACGGTATGCCTTGAAGATTGTGCAAGAGGGAAAGATGGTCGGTTGTATTCTCGCTGGCAATATCAACCAGAAAAACGGATACAATGAGTGGTTAGACTCTGTCCTCCCGACATTGACCACATCGCAACAAGAGGAGGCATTGGCTTTAAGGGATTATTTTGTTCACACCTCGCCCAAAGTCTATCGGCATATGAAGGCTGATGATGATTTGTACCTATCATTCTTTATTTCTTCGGTGAAGGGATGCGGAAAAATCCTGCTCAACGAGATGATAAAACTTGCCAAGGCCGACGGCTACAAGAACCTCTACCTATGGACAGACTCGTCATGCAACCACGAGTTCTACCGACGCAACGGATTCACCTTGGTGATCGAATTCAAGAACGACGACTGGGACAAGGACAATGCCGATTATCTGACTTACATCTACCGGAAGGAGATTATATGAAAAGAGATGCGATAGATTTTGAGCATGACAGAGTTTCGGTTCTGTTCAGGAAGTTGCTCATTCCCACCTTGTTGGGTACCCTCTCGATGTCCGCTGTAACGGTTATCGACGGCATCTTCGTGGGTCATGGAGTCGGTGCGGACGGAGTGGCTGCGGTCAATATCATCCTGCCCATTTTCCAGATAATGTCGGGCATAGGTTTGATGATTGGTGCCGGATGTTCTGTGGTGTCCTCCATCCATCTTTCACATCAGAATGCAAGGACAGCGCGATTGAACATTACGCAAGCAATCACGTTCTCCTCCGTCTTCACCTTTTTGATAAGTACCCTGATATTGGTGTTTCCTGTCCAGACAGCCTTGCTGCTTGGTTCATCGGAGACGCTTATGCCACAAGTTCTGGATTATTTGCGAGGCATCATGCCGTGTTTCCTCTTCGAAATGTGGAGCATGATAGGACTGTTTGTCATCCGCACAGACGGGTCACCTCGCTATGCGATGTGGTGCAACATCGTGCCTGCCGTTCTTAATGTCTTTCTCGACTGGCTGTTTATTTTCCCGCTCGACATGGGCGTCAAGGGAGCCGCCATCGCCACTTGCATCAGTATCATCGTGGGCGGTGTGATGGCCTTGGTGTATCTGTCGTTCTTTGCCAAATCATTGCAACTCATCCACCTGAAAATGAGCCGAAAGAGCATGATGCTGGCACTTCGGAACATTGGCTACCAGTGCCGTATCGGTTCTTCCACACTGTTGGGGGAGGTTACGCTCGCGATATTTGTCTTTATAGGCAACATTGTCTTTCTCCGATATTTGGGCGATGCCGGTGTCGGTGCATTCGGCATTGCGTGCTACTATGCTCCCTTCTTCTTCATGATGGGCAATGCCATTGCACAATCCGCACAACCCATCATCAGCTACAACTTCGGCATTTCCCGATGGAAAGAGATACGCGAGGCACGCAGACTGCTCTTGTCCACATCGGCCGGAATCGGCATTGTGGTGACTTTGCTGTTCGTCTGTGTACCAGAAACGCTGGTCGCCCTGTTTATTGACCCTACGGACGAAGCCGGCCGGATAGCCATCGAAGGATTCCCCTATTTTGCCACAGGCATTGTTTTCTTCATTTTAAACGTGGCAATGGTCGGCTACTTCCAGAGTGTGGAGCAAGTCAAACGGGCGACGGTCTATGTCCTTTTACGGGGTTTCGTCCTATTGCTGCCATGTTTTTTCCTTTTGCCCCAACACTTCGGCACAAAGGGTATATGGCTGGCAATGCCACTTGCAGAGTTCATGACGACCCTCGTCATCGTGTTGCCACATTTATACAAGCAGCACCATCAGGGCACAAAGCACAAGTAATCACCACCAAACAATCCGACATCAACCACGTTAAGGAATACCAAGAAATCATTTGTAGGAAGCATGATTCTTCTGACGATATTCCTGCGGACTGCATCCGGCATTTCTGCGGAAGTAGTTTTGTAGATAAAACCTTGCAGATAAAATGGACCAAATCTTTTTTGTCTGCATTTCTTTTTGTACCTTTGCACCATCAGAGTTATCACATTGGAGCAAAACAATGAAGAACTCAGAAATACGAACGGTTGCTATCTCGTTACCCAATTTTCAAGCAATCCGACCAACCGATTTATTCTAAGCGAGTTATCTTTTCTTGCAAAAGTTACAGAAAAAAAACGGTTTTCATGCAAATAAACCCAAATTTCTTTATCTTTATGGCTTCGTCAGGAGGAATCTTTCACTCGCTGTGAAAAATATTCAAGTAAGCTTGATGTTATTTCGCTCGCTTATCCGTATCTTTACAGCAAAATACATTTAATTATGAACGTCAAACTACTGAAAGCACTAACCGCGGTTCTGCTCTCCGCCATTATATGTGGGTGCAGCGATCCTGCAACCGTACATCACATTACCACTGAAGGCACTCAACTCATCAAAAACGGCAAGCCCTATCGCTATATAGGATGCAATATTTGGTATGCTTCCATTCTCGGTTCTACGGGTATGGGGGGTGACCGCGAACGACTATGCCATGAACTGAACCAACTGAAGGATCTGGGTATCACCAATGTGCGTATACTCTCTGGTCCCGATGCCGGTAGCTTGTTGGCTAATCCCGCCAGACCCTACCTGCAAACAGCCCCGGGTGTACTCAACGACACCATTTTGGAGGGACTGGACTATGTCATCACAGAACTGGAGAAGCGCGATATGGATGCCGTCATTTACCTCAATAATGCATGGGACTGGAGTGGAGGATACGGATTCTACCTTAAGGAGTGCGGATATGGCGATTCGCCCAATGCCAATGTTGAGGGGGGGTATGACCGCTATGTGGACTATTGCGCTGACTTCTCGCGTGACACTATAGCACAAGGACTATACTATAAATATATAGAGCAGATTGTTTCACGGCGCAACAGTATTAGCGGTCGTCTTTACAAGGACGAGCCGGCCATCATGGCTTGGCAACTATGCAATGAGCCGCGCCCCTTTGCCCGCGATAGCGGGACCAAAGAGATGTTTGCCCATTGGATAGCACGTGCAGCAGCACTTATCAAGAGTATCGACCCCAATCATCTGGTATCGACAGGTAGTGAGGGCTCCGTCGGGTGTGAAGCCGATGTGGAGCTCTGTGAACGTATGCATGCTGACCCTAACATTGACTATCTGACCATACACATCTGGCCTGTCAACTGGGGATGGGCACCACGCACTAACCCTGACAGCGGTATCGACAATGCTTGTGCCAAGAGTACTCAGTACATTGCCCTGCACGCCGAGATGGCCAATCGTCTGGGCAAGCCGCTTGTGATAGAGGAGTTCGGCTACTCACGCCAAGGCAACAAGTCTGGTGTAGGTGCCCCCACCGGCAGTCGCGACCGCTTCTACAACCATATCTTCAGCGAAGTGAAACGCAGCATTGCTACTGGTGGCCCCATTGCCGGATGTAATTTCTGGGGATGGAGCGGTAGCGGACGCCCCAGCCAAGAGGTGTGGCAGGCTGGCGATGACTACCTGTGCGACCCTCCCCACGAACCTCAAGGATGGTACTCGGTTTTTGATTGCGACACGACAACGATAGCTGTCATCAGAAAATATAGTCACTTGTAAGATTTAAAAAACACAGAATGATGCGACCGATGAAGAATTTATATTATATAGGGATTGTCCTATTGACTTTGGTCTCATGTAACAGTCAACCTGAGCAGAAATGGCTTACCGATTATGTGAATCCACTCATCGGTAGTGGCGGACATGGACACGTGTTTGTAGGTGCCAGTGTCCCCTTCGGTATGGTGCAGCTGGGGCCTACGAGTATCAGCCAAACGTGGGACTGGTGCTCGGGTTACCATCAGGATGAAGCTTCTGTGATAGGCTTCTCACATACACATCTCAGTGGTACCGGCATTGGTGACTTGTTTGATGTGACCGTGATGCCCGTGACAGGCGAAGTAATCTATGCACGAGGCAATATCGAAGAGCCTGAAAGCGGTCTGTGGTCAATGGCCGATCGCACACAAGAAATCGCTGAGGCAGGCTACTATGCTGTGCCTTTGACACGCTATGGCATCAAGGCCGAACTGACTGCTACGTCTCGTGTAGGCATGCACCGCTACACCTTTCCCGAGGCTACAGATGCCGCTATTGTCATCGATTTGCAAAACGGTGGTTGCTGGGATCGCACCACAGAGGTCTTTATGCAAGCTGAGGGCGATAACCGTATCGTGGGCTACCGCCGTTCAAGAGGATGGGCAGCCGACCAGCACGTATACTTCGTAGCCGAACTGAGCAAGCCCTTCAGTAACTTCACACTGAACGGCCCCGACAACCTATATGGTCGTGTCTCTTTCGCTACGGTGCAGGGAGAAGAAGTATTGATGAAGGTAGCTATCTCGCCCGTCAGCATCGATGGCGCACGGCTTGCTATTCAAAGCGAAATGCCCGGTTGGGACTTTGATGTCACACGTGAGGATGCCCGTAGACTCTGGAACAACGAACTGGGACGTATACGTATAGAGAGCCCATGCGATGAATTGAAACGTGTCTTTTACACCGCCATGTATCACACCATGATGGCACCCGCCCTTTTCAGTGATGTGGACGGTAAGTACCGCGGTGCTGATGGTAACATCTATCATAGCCCCACACCGCGCTATACCAACTTCTCGCTGTGGGACACCTATCGTGCCAAGCAGCCCCTGATGACCATCATGCAGCCCGAGAAGGCAGGCCAGTTCGTGGCTTCTATGATTGATATCTGTGACCGTCAGGGCGACCTCCCTGTATGGCATCTATGGGGCAATGAGACAAATTGCATGGTGGGTGACCCTGGCATACCTGTCGTGGCCGATGCCATTGTCAAGGGTATCGGTGGGTTTGACCGTGAACGGGCCTTCGAAGCCATCAAGCAGACTGCCGCCAATCCTGAGCGAGGCAAGGATTTGCGCCACACCTACGGCTATATCCCCTGTAACCTATTTAACGAAGCGGTAGCCTATGATATGGAGTATGCTTTGGCCGACGGTGCCGCAGCTAATGCTGCCAAGGCGTTGGACAGGCTGGAAGACTACGAATACTTCACTCGCATGAGCCACTCGTACCGCACCTACTTTGACCCGGCCATTGGATTCATCCGGGGTGTCGATGACAAGGGAGAGTTCCGTACTCCTTTCAACCCCTATTACGCCTCGCATCGTGCCGACGACTACTGCGAGGGTAATGCTTGGCAATACACCTGGCTCGTGCCGCATGATATGGCTGAATATGCAGCAATGTTTGGCAGTCGAGAAGCCTGCATAGCCCGCCTTGACTCCCTGTTCCTTGCTCCCTCAACCATTGCAGGCGACCCCTCGCCCGACATTTCGGGTATGATAGGTCAGTTTGCTCACGGCAACGAGCCAAGTCACCACATCCTCTATCTGTATGCCATGCTGGGCGAGTCCCACAAGACAGCCAAAAGGGTGCGCGAAGTGATGAAAACCCAATACCACGCGGCTCCTGACGGCCTCTCGGGTAACGAAGATATGGGGCAGATGTCTGCCTGGTATATCCTCTCGGCCTTAGGACTCTACGAGGTGGAGCCTGCCAGCGGTAGATATTGGTTTGGTTCGCCTATCATAGACCGTGCTGAGCTAACGGTAGAAGGAGGTACCTTTTCTATAAAAGTCATCAATAACAGTGCGGAAAATATCTATATTAAAAGTGCAGAACTAAACGGTCAGCCCTACATTCTACCTTATATAAATCACTCAGACATAGCTATAGGTGGAACATTGACGTTGGTGATGAGCAACGAACCATGAAGGAGAAGTTCTTCCACAAATAGAACATGGTGGGAATAATCAATTTAATTTCTCGCGATTGTGTTAATTAATGTAAAATTGGAGTCGGTACCATCAAAATACTTCCAAAATCAGAAAGCTATTCTTATTTTTGTGAAAATTTACGCTACGATGAAACTTAAAAGAAAGTGGTTGTTTTCTCCTCTACTGATTGTCCTACCTATGGTTGCACAAACAAACGAATGGAAAAATTAATTATGAAATACAAACCAACGTTGTAGCCTCAACAGGCAAATACACATCATTTTGGCTAGTAAATAATCGACATGGACTCTCTTATCGTGCATTGAGTACTAATCATGGCAACATTGGGTATGAGCATTTGTAACCCTCAATTCATCGCCATCTACAACGAAATTGTCAACATGAATATCTCCAACACTCGTCTCCAATCTTATCATTTAGACATAGAGGAAGTTCCCCATGCGGCATGGCGGTATCGTATGTTGGCATCATACACACGTCATAGGAGTGCTATGTCTTCCCCATTGGTTCATCCGATGAGTGCCACTAGCATAGTGGAGGCCACCTTTACTCCAAATGCGCTGTCTCGTTGGCAGATGACAAGGCACACGTTACCATGAGGAAGTACTAATTTTTTCGAACGATCCAAATGACAACAGCATACATCTCTTCATACAAACACCGACTCCTCTATATGCTCTGTATGGGAGCGATTACGCTATTATGCTTCCCACAGGAGGCATTAGCTCAGGCTGTAGAGGCTGGATATGGGAAGGGTGAAGTCTTGAAGTTTGACCAATGGCTAATCAACGATGCTCTCAAACAGCAAGATGCACAGAGCTTTTGGGTCGGATATACCTATCAGACCAATGCACGTGAAGAGTGTGGTTATGCTTCGGATTACAACTACCCCGCATTCACTTTCGGCCTTCTGGTTGCCGACTTTAACGACGTGCGGCTAAGATACAACCCTAATGGAGTAAGACCCATCGACTACGATTCTCGCTGTGGCACCTCATTCGTTGCTTATGCTTCCATCCGCCGTGCATTCTTCCGCACCCATTCAGGTTGGAGTGTCGATTATACATTTGGTCATGGCATCGGATACAACACTCACATCTACGACCGATTCACCAACGTAGACAATGTCATGCTTGGCTCGCGATTATCGGTTTATTTCAACGTGGCCTTCTCACTCAACTACCGCTATCGCCAATGTGAATTCTTTGTAGGTCCCGAGTTTCGGCATCTTTCCAACGGTGGTGTGATACGCCCCAACAAGGGTATCAACAAATTGGGTATAGGAACTGGCGTACGCTACTATCTTCACTCCTATGACTCCATCCCTTTGAAACGTTTGCAGGATCCCTTCGAGGACAAGGGTATGTACCTCAATATTGTTTATAACAGTGGTGTAAGAGCATCACAAGGCGAATGGCTCTATGATGCCAACAAATACATTTGGAAGAGCAACGATGTTGAACACCTCATGTACGGCAAGGATGGCTACTGCATGTGTTACTACCACGTCGTGTCGGCCGACCTTATGTGCCGTTATGCCCGCCGTTATGCCTCTGGTATAGGAATAGATGCCTTGTACGAGCCCTATAATCGGGATGTTGAGATACAGAACCCCTCGGCCGATCGTAGCACTCTCCCTCTATGGTCGTTCGGTATTGCCGTCAAGCATGAAGCATATTTTCGCCGTCTCAGCATGCAGATAGCATTAGGTTGGTACCTAAGCCGTCCTCTCAATAAATATTCCAATACTTCAGAAGAATATCCATATTACGAGCGGGTGGGTCTGCGCTACAATTTACCCTTGCTGAATAACAGCATCTCAGTAGGATACAATATCTATGCGCATCTTACCAAGGCATATGGCACAGAGATAGTCATCGATGTCAAGTTGCCGAAGATTCGCTTACACAAGTATTAACAATACGTGAATCCGGTATACTTTCATCTAATCAACCTGCTTCTGTCAATAATATCTATGTTCATAGTTGGTCTCTTAGCATATCTCTTTTCATAAAGGTCTCTCAATGAGTTTTTCTTGTTCTTCGATCGAGAATCCCGTCAGTAGTATTCGCTTACAAACGAATCTAACAACAAACGAGGAGCATACACTCCTCGTTTGATATGTATAGGATTTCCTTAAACCTTATTATAGTCTTTACTTCTTCAGCCACTTGTCGAGCCATTCGAAGTAGGTGCGTTGCCATAGTACGCCGTTCTGTGGCCGCAGTACCCAGTGGTTTTCGTCGGGATAGATGAGCAGTTCAGCTGGGATGCCGCGGATGATGGCAGCATTGAAGGCGGCCATGCCCTGTGAGGCAAGGATGCGGTAATCTTTCTCGCCATGGATGCAGAGGATGGGGGTATCCCACTTGTCTACAAAGTGGTGAGGCGAGTTGCTGAATGAGTGTTCGGTCATTTTGTTCTTCTCCCAGTAGGGGCCTCCGAGGTCCCAGTTGGCAAACCACAATTCTTCGGTCTCGAGATACTGCTGTTCAAGGTTGAAGATACCATCGTGAGCAATGAAAGCCTTAAAACGCTTGTCATGATGGCCGGCCAGCCAATATACGGAGTAACCGCCGAACGAGGCTCCTACACAGCCGAGACGGTCGGCATCAACATAGGGCTCTTTGGTTATGTCGTCGATGGCTGTGAGGTAGTCCTTCATGCATTGGCCGCCGTAGTCGCCGCTGATAGCCTCGTTCCACTCAAGTCCGAAGCCTGGGAGGCCACGACGGTTGGGAGCCACGATAATGTAGTCGTTGGCTGCCATAATTTGGAAGTTCCAGCGATAACTCCAGAACTGGCTCACGGGGCTCTGCGGACCGCCTTCACAGAAGAGCAGTGTGGGGTACTTCTTGCTGGCATCGAAGTGTGGCGGATAGATGACCCATACGAGCATGTCCTTATTGTCGGTAGTCTTCACCCAGCGGGGCTCTACCTTGCCGCGCTCTATCTGGTCGTAGATGTGCTTGTTCTCGGTGGTGAGCTGGGTGAGCTGCTTGCCATTGGAGGGGTTGAAAGCGTAAATCTCGTCGGCCTCTGCCATGGAGTGACGCTTGCAGAGTATCTGGTCCCCCATTAGGGTGATGCCGCCAAAGTCGTATTGACCCTCAGTAAGTTGGTGAATGTTGCCTTCGAGGTCGAGACTATAAATCATCGTAGTTCCGTGCCATACGCCACTGAAGTAGAAGCCTTTGCCGTTGGGCATCCATACAAATTCATCAACATTGCTGTCGAAGGCACGGCTGAGGAAACGTTTCTCGCCAGTAGTGAGATCCATTACATAGAGGCGGTTCCAGTCGCTCTCGTAGCCGTCGCGCTCCATGCTCTGCCATGCTATCATGGTGCCGTCGGGTGAGTATTGGGGATTGGTGTCGTAGCCCATATTCTTGTCGGTGCCCGATGCCTTGCAGATGTTCTGTGTCTCGCCTGTTACTACATTATACAGATAGATGTCACTATCGGTGCTTTTGGAGTACTCGGCACCTGTCTTCTTGCGACAGGTGTAGGCGATGGTCTTGCTGTCGGGACTCCAGACAAGCTGTTCCATACCACCGAAGGGGCGCATGGGCGACTCGTAGGGCTGGCCTTCGAGGATGTCGCGGAGGTTGTTTACCTTGTTTCCGTCAAAGTCAGCCACGTAGGGGTGGGGAATCTCATCGGTCCACTCGTCCCAGTGTTTGTACATGAGGTCAGTGATGATGCGGCCTGTTGCCAAGGGCAGGTCGGGGTGCTTGTCAGCAGTGGTGAGACCGTTCTTCACGGTCATCACGAGGATGAGTTGCTTCTCGTCGGGCGAGAAGCTGTAGCCCTCGAGGCTCTTCTCTGTATCGGTGAGCTGGCGGCGTTCAGTACCGTCAGGGTTCATCTCCCACAACTGACTGCTGCCGCTCTCTGTGCTCAGGTAGGCCAACTTGGTGCCGCCCTTAATCCATGTCACGTCGCCCTCACTGGCCGTTGATGTGGTGAGCATACGGTTATCCGTGCCGTCGGCATTCATCATGTAGATGACGCGGTGGCTCTTGTTTTCGGGCACACTGTAGTAGGTAACACCATAGGCTATCTGCTTGCCGTCGGGTGAGGGGCTCATGCTACCGATACGCCCCATAGCCCAAAGAGCCTCGGGAGTCATGTGGTCACCCTCAATCTTGATTTCGTTCTTACCGATGAAGGGGGCATCGGCCTTTTGTTTCTCATCTGTTTCGCAAGAGCATAAGGCTCCTGCCACGATGGTTGTTGCCATAAGTAGCGTGTGTTTGGTCCAATTCATGTTGTTTGGTTATTATTTTATGATGATATGTCACTATAGTACATATTGGGTACAAAAATACTGCTTTTCGGGCGGTAAACCTACTAAAGGAGAGAAAATAGCTTCCATTTTTTGCCATTTTCGGTGAAAATGTGTTATTTTGCAATGAATACAGACATGATTGAATATGATGAAACGTTTTTTGCTATCTTTTTCCTTGTGGTTGATTGCCATGGCTGGTATGGCTCAGTATACACAGTTGACCAATATTCCCACCATATATATAGAGACCTTCAACAATCGGCCTGTGAATAGCAAGGTTAGCTATATTTATGCTACGCTTACCTATATTGACGGGAATACAATGCTGCAGTATGATTCGTTGCAGATACGTGGTCGGGGAAACTCTACCTGGAACTTGGCCAAGAAACCCTATCGCCTCAAGTTCAAGGAATCAACTAAATTTTTAGGTAAAGGGTATGCCAAGAACAAAAGCTGGACACTGTTAGCCAACCATGCTGACAAGTCGCTGCTACGCAATGCGGTGACTTTCACGATGGGTGGTTTCCTTGGACAACCATTCAATCCAGCTTCACGTTTTGTTGACCTCGTACTCAATGGCACATATTTGGGTAACTATCAGGTGTCAGACCAAGTAAATGTGGACAATAAGCGTGTAGAGATATATGAGCAAGAGGAGGTGGCTACCGAGGCTAGTAATATAACTGGTGGTTATCTGGTAGAGATTGATGGATTCGGTACAAGCGAGGCGGTAAATTTCCGTACTAATAAGAATCTCTTGGTTTCGGTGAAATCGCCCGATGAAGATATCATCAATGCTGCGCAGAGAAACTATATCAGGCAGTATCTCAACGATTTTGAGTCGGCGTTATTTGGAAGCAACTTTACTGATGCCACTCAAGGCTATCGTGCCATTGCCGACTCGGCCACACTGGTGAGCTGGTATATCGCTACCGAACTCAGTGCCAATGTTGATGGCCTCTGGAGTACTTTCCTTTATAAGGATAGAGACAACCCAAAGCTTTACTTCGGCCCACTGTGGGATTATGATATCGCTTACAACAATTGCAATCGTGTGGGCGATGTGACCAATCGGACGATGATAGATGCAGGATTTGGCACGGACTTGACGAAAGTGTGGGTGAAGCAGATGATTGAGGATCCATGGTTCAACACCGCTGTAAACAACGCTTGGAAACAGAAGGTCAGTGAAGGCCTTGAGGAATACCTCTACAACTATATAGATAGTATGGCGGCCTATCTGGATCGCTCACAAGCAAAGAACTACAGCCGCTACTCCATCTCATCGAGAGTATACAACGAGATATACCTCTATTCTACCTATGCCGACTATATCGATCAACTCAAGACCTTCATAGGAGAGCACATGGCATTCCTTACCACCACCTTTGCCGAGAGGGCTAATGAAGAGAGTGGGGGTGATGACCCTGTGGTAGTATTGAAACCTTTTGAGCTGACCGATGGCTATTATTATCGCATATATAACAAAGGAACTAACAAGGTACTCGACGTTGCCGAAGGCACCACTAATGTAGTGATCTGGTCGCCTGAGTATGGACGTGATTCGCAATTATGGGAGATAGTACCCGTTGGTGATTACTATCAACTCATCAATAAAGCTACAGGTATGGCATTCAACGATCCATCGCCCACCACGGCAGTGGGCACAGCACTCAATGTTGCAGTTGCCGATGCTGCAGACTCGCGCCAATGGTGGCAGTTTGTTACGGTTAATGAGAACGACAACTATAATATAATTAACGTATATACTGGACATGTTATCAATAACACTGGTGGGCGTACTGATGATGGTAATAGTGTGGTGAGCTACACTAATGATGACCGCAACAGCGTGAGTAACAACCGTCAGTGGCATATCACTCCCGAAGAACTCATTCCCGACTATGTCCCCGAAGAGGTTAAGGAGGCATTGGCTACTACGATAGCTGAAGCCGAAGTGTTCTTGACCACGGTCACTGACGCACAGATTGGTGAGGGTATCTTCTGTTATTCACAAAAGCAAGTGGAACTCCTGCGTCAGATGGTGAAGGATGCCAAAATATTTGAGTCGACTGTGCAAGACGACTATGTTCTCACCAACGTTAGGCTTGCAGAACAATTGGCTGCGGCACAAGTAAAGAGACTCCCCGATGCCAACCAAACCTACATGATACGCCATAAGAGTTCGGGCTATTATCTCAACATCGTAGCCGACAGGTTGAGTGTGTCGCCAATAGATAAGGTGGACACAGGACAACAGTTTCGGTTTGAGCCTACAGGCAAAGGCAATGGCGTGTACCTGAAATCTGGCAGTGCATTATATGTGGTGCTGGGTACTTCCAATAGTTGGACTATGATGGGGGAAGAGAGCATTACAGATGAGTACAGAGCCACATACGATGTGACTGTATCTGCCGACTGCTATTACTTCCACACTGCAACAGGACTATTAGGCACCGATGTTTCCACAGCAGATGCCACTGTATTTGCGGACAAGCGTGAGGAATACCCCAACGAGGTGTTGCGTTCAGAATGGGTTATCGAAGAGTTTGTAGATGAGTTGGCCGACTTGCGTAAGCAACTCGAAGCATTGCTTACGCAAGCCCAAGAGGCAATCGACAACCTCAACCCCCGTTGGATTGGTGAGGCACCCCTACAGCATTCGCAAGACAATATTGACGCACTGAATGAGGCCATTGCCGAGGCTGTAGTGCGCACTTATGCCTCGGCCGAAGATTATGAAGATATGATGGAGTGGCTTACCGATGCACTTACCGAACTGCATACGCTCAACACACCCGATGAGGACACCGAGTACTACTTGCGTCACTTAGTGGGGTATAATCTTTCGTGCAGCGATGGACTTACTCTTGTTACTCCCGACACGATGGACATAGCCCAACGATTCCGCCTGATACCTATAAAAGATGCAGCCAATACTTATAATATATATACGAATGGTATGTATGTGACTGTTACCGATGAGGCAAACGGCACGTTGGCGCTTACTGAGACTCCGCGCGATGAACAGGGACATTTTTTAGTCACTCAAATATCTGCCACCATGTTTACCTTGCAGAGTGTATTGGGATTTTTAGGTACGAAGAATGCTATTTTCGGCTCAAATGAAAACTGTGTGGCTGATGCGCAAGATAAAGGGAGCAATATTCTTTGGAAACTTATAGAGGCCACCAATCCTATTGTTGACGATGCTATCACTTCGCTCGACTATGCCATCAACTACGTCGTAGTGTATGACAAGGAGGAACAGTCTGTACGTTTCGTCTCTGACGATATGGCTGTGCTATCCAAGGTCGACGTACAGATATTCACTGTCGGTGGTCGTTTGCTGTATACCTTCAAGGCCGATAGACAGCAGTCTGTGGCCAATCTTCCAAGTGGAACCTATCTCGTACGTTGGACCTTGGGTGGAGCTTCTCGCAGCATCAAGTTGAAAAAGTGATGCTATAACTGAGTTGCAGGATTGAAATGGCTGTGTATTGTTGAGGCTTGTCATGTACAGAATATTGCCTCCATGTCCATCTGTCACTTTATGTGATTAGTTGCTGCTTTTAGCTTTTTCTGTTAGTTCGTCACCCTTTTTCTCAGCTTCGGCAATGAGCTTTTTGCCCTGCTTCTTGGCTTCAGCGATGAGGGCATCGCCCGCTTTCTCGGCAGCCAGTTTCTTGATAGCGTTATTGCCGGCCTTGCTTACGAGGTTGGCTTTTTGCTTCTCGGCTTCGGTAATCAGTGCTTGCGCTGCCTGCTGTGCCGTTTTCACTAACTCCTCCTTCTGCTTTTCGGCATTGCTGATATCAATGCCCAGTTTTTCACCTATTGTATCAAGTGCCTTGTCGGCTACAGCTGAAGCAGCTTGCTTGGCCATGCTCTGTGTGTCGATGGTGATTTGGGGAGCACTGAACTTGCCACCTATTTTCAGGTCTATGGTGCTGATGCCCGCCGTACTACCCGAAGGTAGTTTCAGCTTTCCTGCGTAGTCGATGGTTTGGTCAAGTCCTGTGGTGCCACTTAGGTTGAGGCTCATGTTGCCCATCTTGATGTCAAAGGGCTTGGTGGCTATGCGTCCATCCTTGATGGTGAAGTCTACGTTGATATCTTTCACGGTGATGTTTTTCAGCTCTTCATGTTTGGTGGCCTCGGCTATTTTGTCTATGATGTCTACCCCTGAAAGGTTCAGGTCGCGTGTATTGAGACTGCCGTTAGCGGTGAGTGTACCCAGCTGAGGCGACATCAGGCTGTCGAGTTTCGTGTCTACGGCTATCTTGCCCGAGAAGTTTCCACCGAGGTTCTCGAATATGGGTGCCATCTTCTGTACGATGGCCAGCTCCTTGAAAGTTTGTGCGAACGATAGCTCGTTGAGTGCAAACGATGCGTCCAGTTCGGGCTCGGTGGGGTTCTGTGAGGTAGAATAGGCTCCGTTGATGACTACCGAACCTCCCATTGTGTTGGCCGAGAGGTTGCTCATATCGGCTGTGCCGTCCTTTACGGATAACTGTCCTTTGAGGTTGAGCAGAGATAGCTCATTGAAAAGGATCTCGGCCATATCTACGTTCATGTTGAAGTCTATGTTCTCGGGGACGACGATTACCCCACCTCCTGACTCGTCGGTGGCTTCACCTTCCTCGGCTTTTTTCTCATCTAATAGGGCTGACCCTTCATCGTTGTTGCTCTTCATAAAATCATTCAGATTCATGTGATTGCTCTTTAGGTTGAGCTGTCCTTTGAGTGTCTTGCCTTTCAATGCAAAGGCGAGGTAGTTCTCAAACCTGCAATCGGCTGTGATGTCATTTTCGCCTACGAGTACTTTTGTTTCGCTTAGGTTGAGGTAGCGGGGTGTGAAGGCGAGATTGCTTTTCTCAATATTCACTTCAGGAATACCCTCTATTTGTAGATGCATGTTGCGAAGGTCGAGCGTGCCGTTGGCAACAAAGCGTTCGTATTGCTCCTTTTCGAGGTACGAGAGCCGTCCACCCAAACTCATGTTGGCACGTAGCACTCCGTCCAGTGCTATCTCCTCGAGCGGGTACACATTTTTCACTTCACCCAAATTGAGTGTGCCTTTGGCAGTGGCAGCAAAGTCTGGGTCACTGATGGGGGTCTTTACCTGTGCGGTGATGGCAAACGGATTGTCCAACATGTTGAAGCTGAACTGATCTACGTGCACCTCCGTGAGGTCTATATGTCCACCTGGATTATTTACCTTGGCAAGTACCTGTATATCGTTGATGCCTGTGGGGAGAGCAGGGTAGCGGAAGTTGCCATCCTGCACCCTCAATTCGGCTTCGAAATGTGGCATTATGCTGTCGCCAGCCAATTGCCCTTTGGCAAAAGCATGTAGACTCACGATACCCTCAGCCTTGAGATCGGCAAAGTTCCTGGCATAGATAGCCGGTATGAGTGAGAGTATCTCCTTGAAACTGATGTCCGAGGTGTTGAGTTGGATGTCCATCTCCATCGGCACCTCAGCAGGCATGGTCACCCATCCATCGATGGCGGTCTGTATTGCATTGAGCGACAAAGAATTCTCCTTAAGTGTGTACTTGCTATTGGCAAAGTCGGCATCAATATCAAGGTTGGCTTCTATGCGTGCCTTGCCCAGCAGAGGCACACCGTCCATCTTGAAACTGAGTGCATCAATGGCTCCTTGCAATGCCAGTAAGGTATTGGCAGCAGCCATATCACCTGAGCATGTGGCATTCAACCCCGCGATGTGGGCATACTTCTGGCTTTGGCGGTCATCGTAGATGATGTTGAGATTGTCTACGGTTACCTGCTTCAGCAGTATGCGGAATGTGCTGCTTATGGTGTCCTCCTCTTCCTCTTCGGTGCCGGTATTCTTCATCACATCCCAGTTGGGTTGTCCGTCCTTCAGTACGATGGCTTTCACATAGGTGTCTTCTATGAGTATCTTGGTGATGTCGAATCCGCTGTTGCCAAAGATTGACATGAGGTTTACGGCCACCTCCACATTGCCTGCATGCACGAGGGTGTCGGCGGCAAACTCGTTCACTCCCTTGAGCCAGAAGCCTTTGAGGCTCACCGAAGCCTTGGGAAATTCCTGAATAAGGCCAATGTCAAGGTCCTCGAATCCAAACTCGGCATTAAGCAACTTATTACCTTCTGTAATCACTACCTCCTTGAGCTTTCCTTGAAAGGCGATGGGTACGATTATCAATGCTGCTAACAGGCATGCAAACACAAGACCTGTTATCTTTGCAAGTTTCTTCATAGCACAGTTGTTTGTTGTATTTCGGGATGTCAAAATACCTGATAGAATTACCGCATTTCTCGAATAATGCCATTGCGGTAGGCATAGAGTAGCTTGCGTAGCGATTCTATACGGCGGCGTATGTCACGGCCTTTATCGGTGTCGCGAACATAAATACGTTCCGTAGAGGTCTCTACCAAGTGACGGGTACTCTTGATGTCGGATCCGTTGCGTATGGCCTCCTCGGTAGAGGTGAATGGTTGGTGCTCTACGAGCGACATACCACGTGAGTGGTATACAAGAGTGTATCCAGCAATACCCGTTTGCGACTGGTATGGCTTGGAGAAACCTCCATCGATGACGATGAGGCGTCCTCCTGCTTTCATGGGATTTTCCCCTTTTAGTGTTTTGACAGGGATGTGCCCGTTGATAATATGGCGATGGTCGCCCTCTACACCGAATTCGCTGAGCAACAGGTCTACGGTGGTATCTTCGTTGCGTAAGGTGTAGTAGCTGCCCTTGGTCTCCTTCATTATGGTTTTGTCTTTCAGGAAATATCGTTCAAAGGTAGCCATGCGGTCTTTGTCGAAAGTGGGTGCATTCTTTCCACACCATAGGTACCATAGGTAGTCTACGGCAAAGGAGTGAAGGCGCGCATCAGCTTCGGGGTTATAAGCTGCACGGATGATGGTGTCAACCTTGTCAAGCAATGAACGTCCTTTATATAGACCGTCATATAGATATACCTCTTTGAGTGTACCGTCGGGGTTCATGGGTACTGAGGCATGGAAAAGCAGATTGCCGTTGTATACGAGATACATGCTACCATTGTCGAGCAGGCAACGGATATGGCGCTGCAACTTCTCGCTGGTGGTGAAGGAGTGGGCTATCTGCTCTATCACTTCGCTCTCCTCTACGCTGAGTTTATAGGGGTCGGTAGGGTCTATGGTCGGGAAGTGACATTCGCGCATGCTGTAACGCTTGCCGCCGATAGTACAGATGCCGCGTTGGTAATCAACCTTATCGAGCAATAGGCGGTCATCCATTTCGTATTCGGGGTGCCGGTGTATGATTTCGGCTTCGAGCTTGAACTGCAATACACTTACTGCCTTGTGCATTTGGGCTATGAGGCGGCGGGTTTTTTCGCTGCAGGTGACTCCGTCTTCGAGTTTGGGTCCAAACTCTTCGCAGGGGTCGTCCTTGTATATCTCCATGGCGAAGATGGCAAGGTGTAGTAGGTTGATGCCGTAGCCGTCTTCCAACACGGAGAGGTTGCCGTAGCGCATACAGAGGCGCAATACGTTGGCCATACAGGCTTTATTGCCTGCTGCAGCCCCTATCCACAGTACGTCGTGGTTGCCAAACTGCACATCGAAGTTCTGGTATTGGCACAGGGCATCCATCACGAGGTGCGAACCGGTGCCTCGGTCGAAGAGGTCGCCTACAATATGAAGACGGTCGATGGCCAGCCGTTGTATGAGATTGCAGATGGCCACGATGAAATTGTCGGCCTGATCGGTACTGATAATGGCTTCGATGATACCCTTGACGTACTTGTTCTTGTTGGTCATGCCGGTAGATTCGTGCAGCAACTCCTGTATGATATAAGAAAATTCCTTGGGCAGCGCTTTGCGCACTTTTGAACGAGTATATTTGGAGGAGATGTTCTGACACACCGAAATAAGGCGGCGCAAGGTGAGGGCATACCAGTCGTGCATATCGTTCCCCTCTTGCTCGGCCTTGATTAGTTGCAGTTTTTCGGCTGGGTAATAGATGAGTGTGCAAAGCGTACGTATCTCCTTGTCGTTGAGCTCGTCGCTTAGTACTTCGCGTACTTTGCGCTTGATGTCGCCCGAGGCATTTTTGAGTACATGCTGGAATGCCTCGTTCTCGCCGTGTATGTCGGCAAGGAAATGTTCGGTGCTCTTCGGAAGGTTGAGTATGGCCTCGAGGTTGATGATTTCGGTGCTTGCTTCGGCTGAGTTACGGAAACTGCGCGAGAGTAACTGTAGGTAATTCAGTTCCTGCTGAATCTCTTCGGGGGTGTATTTCTGCTCGCTCATAGAGGTAATGTTATTTTGCAAAATTAGTACAAGACGATAGAAAAAACAAATTTATCTTGCAATTTTCCCCGCTATCTATTAATTTTGCAAAATAATTAGATAACTGACAATAAATTATACAAAGATGAAAAAGAGTGTATTATTCGGATTACTGAGCGTATTGCTCGTTTTTGCTTCATGTAAGTCAAAGGAAAGTGCCTATAAGCAGGCTTACGAGAAGGCTAAGGCACAGGAAAGTTCTCAAGTGCAAGTGAATGCTCCGATGCAGGTGACACCTGTAGCTACTACTCCTGTTGCGTCGGACAACTTGGATCAGACTCCCGTTCGTCAGGAGCAGGTTTCCGCAGTGTCGGTAAGTGGTGCGTTGAAGCCTTTTTGTGTCGTATGCGGAAGCTTTAGCTTGCAGGCCAATGCTCAAGGGTTGAAGGATTTCCTTGTGGGTGAGGGATATGCTGCCGGCATTGTGAAGAATGTGGATATGTTTCGTGTTATCATAGGCTCGTATGACACCAAAGCTGAAGCTGCCAGAGCTCGTGAGGATTTCAAGGTGAAGTATCCCAGTCGTACGGACTTTCAGGGTTCGTGGATCTTGTTGAACAAGTAATCCGGATACCTATTTATATATGAAGGGTGGCCTCTAAGGTCGCCCTTTATTATAGATTCTGATATTTTATAGACTTTTAATAGTAATTTTGCCGATTAGAATCCTACCTTTGTGTGCTATGGGACGAATACTGGCTATTGACTACGGAAAGAAACGTACTGGATTGGCGGTGACTGATGTGTTGCAGATTATTGCCAATGGACTCACTACGGTGCCTACGCATACATTGATAGATTTTATTCTCGACTACGTGGAACGTGAGCCTGTAGAGCGTATCGTGGTGGGATTGCCTAAGCAGATGAACAATCAGCCGTCGGAGAATATGGCGCGTATCACCCCTTTCGTGAATCGTTTGCGTAAGGTGCTGCCACAGATTCCTGTGGAGTATGTTGACGAACGTTTCACTTCGGTGCTGGCTCACCAGGCGATGATTGATGGTGGACTGAAGAAGAAGGATCGCCAACGTAAGGAACTGGTGGACGAAATAAGTGCGACTATCATCCTGCAGAGTTATATGAGTCAACGGAAGTTTTAATTATAATTTGTAATTTGTTAAATATTAAATAATCATGATTTTACCAATCTATACCTACGGTCAGCCCGTACTGAGAAAAGTGGCTGAGGATATTGAACCCGATTATCCGGAACTGAAAGAACTGATACAGAATATGTTTGAGACCAACGAACGTGCCGAAGGTGTTGGTTTGGCTGCTCCGCAGATAGGTTTGCCCATTCGTGTGGTTATTGTGGATCTTACTCCGCTTGCTGAGGACTTTCCCGAATATGCCGATTTCAAACGTGCCTATATCAATGGCTATGTCTTGGAAACCGAGGGTGAAACGATTATGATGGATGAGGGCTGCCTTAGCTTGCCTGGTATCCATGAACGTGTGCCTCGTGCCGAGCGTGTGCATATAGAATATGTAGACGAAAACTTTGTGGAACACGATGAGTGGGTCGAAGGCTATTTGGCTCGTGTCATCCAGCATGAGTTTGATCACTTGGAGGGCAAAGTCTTTACAGACCGTATCTCTCCTCTTCGTCGCCAGATGAATAAGGGAAAATTCAACTCTCTGCTTTCCGGTAAGGTGCGTTGCGACTATAAGGTGAAAGTGGCAAAGAGGTAGTCAGATGCTTAAGCATGTTCTGCCTATAGTCCTGTCTTTTTGTCTCGCTTTTTCGGCAAAGGCGCAGGTGAATACCGACCACATGATGCGGGTGGGTAGGAATGCGCTGTTCTTTAACGATTATGTGCTTTCCATACAGTACTTCAGTCAAGTCATCAGTGCCAAACCCTATATGGCTGAGCCCTACTTCTATCGGGGATTGGCCAAATACTATCTGGACGATTTTACAGGTGCCGAGGCCGACTGCTCTGAAGCTATTCTCCGTAATCCTTTTGTGGTGGACTGCTATCAGATGCGCGGACTTGCCCGTATCAATCAGGGAAAGTATGCGGATGCGGTAAGTGATTATCGTAAAGCTCTGAAGCATGCACCGGAGGATGAAGGCTTGTGGCATAATCTGGCTTTATGCTATATCCATCAGAAGCTATACGATGATGCGATAGGGGTGCTTGACACGATAGTGCATATAGTGCCCAGCTATGTGGCGGCACTGAATATGCGTGCGCAAGTGTATATTCAGAAGGAGGATACTATGGCTGCACTTGATGATTTGGAGGCCTCGCTGAAAATCAATAAGTATGATTCCGAGGTGTATGCTACGCGAGCACTCGTGTATCTGCAACAGAAACGTTATGAGGAGGCCGACAAAGACCTGACGTATGCCATTTTGCTCAATCCAAAGAGCGGTTATTACATCAATCGTGCTCTGACCCGCTACAATATGCAGGAGTTGCGCGGCGCTATGGCTGATTATGACTTGGCGCTCAGTATAGACCCTAATAACTTGCTTGGGCATTATAACCGTGGACTGCTACGTGCTCAAGTAGGCGATGATAATCGGGCGATTGAGGATTTTGATTTTGTCATTGATCATGAACCCGATAATACGATAGCGGTGTTCAATCGTGCCCTTCTGTTGGTGCAAACTGGCGATTATGCTGCCGCTGAGACCGATTTGGACAGGGTGATAGATGAGTATCCCAATTTTTTGTATGGGTATCAGTGCCGTGCAGATGTGCGTCGTAAGCAGGGGCGCGTTAGGGAAGCCGAGCAGGACGAGCTGGTGGTGTTGCGTGCCCAGATGGAGGAGCAGAATCGCCTTTTGGCAGGTAATGACAATGGCGCTGATGAGAAGGAAAACGATGGTGCTGATAATACCACTCGTAAGGAGTCGGATAAGAACATCAAGAAGTATAAGAAGCTGGTGGTGGCTGATGACACGGTGGTCGAGGAGGAGTTCTCGTCGGCTTATCGTGGAAAGGTGCAGAATCGTAATGTCTACGTGGCTCTGCAGCCTCTTTTTGCCCTTACCTATTATAATAAGGTGAGCGAAGTGGGGCAAATTGTCCACTATCATCGTTATCTCGAAAGTATCAATCGTAGCCGGCAATTGCCTTTACATCTGCTTGTTACTGCCTCGGAGCAAGCGCTTGATGAAGAGCAAATAGCTTATCATTTCGAGGATATCGACAAGCAGGCCCGTCGCTTCGATGGGGGAGATGAAGAGGCTATCCATTATTTTGCACGTGGGCTCGATTTCTATTTGGTGCAGGACCTTTCGGCGGCTATCGATGACTTTACGGCGGCTATTGTCGCTGACGGCTCGTTGTGGCTGTCGTATTATAGCCGTGCAGTGGCTCGCTATAAGCAAACGGAGTTGGAACGCGCCGATGTCGCAGGCAAGGAGGCAAAAGTAGCCGATACTCCTAATGACTTTATGGTAGATGCTCGCTTGACCGATTATCAGCTCATTCTTGCCGATCTGAACAAAGCTATAGACCTTGCACCCGATTTTGCCTATTCCTATTATAATAGGGGCAATGTGCTATCGCAACTGAAAGATTATAGGGCTGCCGTTGTAAGCTACGATGAGGCTATAGCTCTTGAACCCAATTTGGCTGAAGCGTATTACAACCGTGGACTCACCTACATCTTTCTCGGTGAGAATGCCAAAGGGGTGGCCGATCTCAGTAAGGCGGGTGAATTGGGGTTGTATAGCGCTTATAATCTGATTAAGCGCTTTGCTGAATAGGAACGCATGTCAATTCGTTGGATTTAGAATTAAGTATTTCTTTGGAAATATAAATTCCTTGTTTTTCTTCCCCATTTGCAAAATAGTTGCTATCTTCGCATATTTAATAATCAGACATTAACAATAGCTATATGAAAACACACAAATTCTTCGCCTTACGTGCATGGACACTTGTGGCGATGTTTCTTGTTACAGGTGCCCTTGTGGCGCAGACGACCTTCCGCAAGGGGGCATATTACAATCTTTTTCCAGCAATAGACGGCCATCAAGTGCTTGAACTGGATGGTGCCAAGTTGAAGTTCCAGAAGCTGGATGCTGCGGCCGAGGGACAGTACTGGACGGTGACTGACCTATCGGGCAGTGTGCGTATCATTAATCCCTTTACCAATCAGGCACTGCGTGCCGATGGCAATAAGGTGGGGGTAGGTGAGAACAATGGTTCTGACGAGGCACAATTATGGAAGGTAGAGACATTCCAAGGCAAGATGCGTGAAGCCGTTCTCCTCATTCCTGCCAACCGCTCCGAGGTGGCCATGTATCGTGAGAGCAATGGTACACTCTCGCTCATTCCTGTAGCAGAGGCCCGCACGAAGAATGCATCGGCTTTTCGCATTGCTGAATCGATAGTATATGGTTTCGATGCAGACGCTGCCTATCGTATCCATCCTTTCGGCCAGCGCGAACTGTCGCTCGGTAATGGCGATAGCGGTGAGAACAACGCCCGCATCGTGGCCGAGAAGAACGATACGGCCAATCGCGGTCAGTACTGGGCAATAACCATGATTAATCTCACCGAGCGTGCTGTAGAAGGGGCCTTCTATGCACAGAACTTTGATGATGGTGGTGGTAACCCTGCCGTAGACTATCTGTTGCAGTGGCCTGCTCAGTCGGGAGTGTGGAACAACGCCCGTTTCCGCTTCGAGTTGGCATGGATAGGAAAGGATGAATCTGTTCGTGCTATTAATAATGGTCAACCATTGTTCGCTTACCACATCCTTTCCACTTCAAAGCACAAGGAGGGAAAGATGTTTGCTTTGCGAGATGGACGCATGATGCTCGTTCCCTACGATAAGGACGACAGTTCGGGATGGTTCACCTTCGAGGAGGTGGTGAAGCCCAAGATAGAGGCACCCTATTGGGAAGACGAGACCGTCTTCGAGGAGAACAAGGAGCGTGCCGTGGCTACCTATATGCCCTACGACAATGAAGCTGCCATGCTGGCCGATGCCGAGTACTACGCCACTCCATGGACCGAACCGGTGAACAGCCGTTACCTATCGCTCAACGGCAACTGGAAATTCAACCTCGTGAGCGAGCCTTCGCAGCGTCCACTCACCTTCTGGCAGGAGGGATTCGACGATTCTGCATGGGACGAGATTCCCGTGCCCTCAAACTGGGAGATGCATGGATACGACCTGCCCATCTACTGCAACGTAGAGTACCCGCACTCCAACACACCTCCCTTCATCAAGGCACGTCCCTACTATAATGACAATGGTAAGAACTACGGTATCAATCCCGTAGGTTCTTATACCCACACCTTCACCGTACCTGCCGAGTGGGACGGTCGTCGCACTTTCATCCACTTTGGCGGTATCTACTCAGCAGCCTTCGTTTGGCTCAACGGCAAGTACGTGGGATACACACAGGGTGCCAATAACGTGGCCGAGTTTGACATCACTCCTTATGTATATGAAGGTAAGGAAAACCGCCTCGCCGTTCAGGTGTTCCGTTGGAGCGACGGCTCGTACCTTGAATGTCAGGATATGTTCCGCATGAGCGGTATCTTCCGCGATGTATACCTTTACAACGTGCCCACCGTGTCGGTGCGCGATCACTACATTCACACCGAGTTTGCCGGAGATGACAAGAAGCAGACTACCACCAATGTGGAGCTCACCCTCGACAACCGCGATGGTCTCAGTGGCAAGAAACTGCTCGAAGTGTCGCTCTATGATCCGGCTGGCAAGCAGGTGGCAGGTGAGGTTATCACCGCTGAGTTTGCTGCTGACAGGGAAGAAGTTGGCATTGTGGCTCGTATGGAGCTTGCCAATCCTTTGATGTGGAGTGCCGAGCATCCTCACCTTTACACCGTACGTGTGGTGCAGAAGGATGCCGAGGGGCGTGAGGAGATGGCCTTCTCTACCAAGCACGGATTCCGCTATATCGAAATCAAAAACTCACTCATGTATGTCAATGGCGAGAAGGTGCTCTTCAAGGGTGTCAACCGCCACGATACCCATCCTCTCTATGGTCGTGCCGTACCTACCGAGTCGATGCTTGAGGATGTGCTGCTCATGAAGCGCAACAACATCAACACCATCCGCACCAGTCACTATCCCAATGCGGCTCGCATGTATGCCATGTTTGACCACTACGGACTCTACTGCTGCGACGAGGCCGACCTTGAGGATCACGCCAACCAGAGCATCTCAAACATGAAATCATGGATTCCCGCCTTCGTGGATCGCATCGAGCGTATGGTATACCGTGACCGCAACCATGTCTCTGTTGTCATGTGGAGTCTCGGTAATGAAGCTGGCTACGGAAGCAACTTTGCCGACTGTTACGATGCAGCACGCCGTTGCGATATGGCTGCACAGGCCATCAGCCGCCGTCCGATCCACTATGAGGGAACACGCGGAGGCCGCGACTTCGGTGGCGAAGCTCATTCGGACTTCTACTCCAAGATGTACCCCGGTATGGCTTGGATGAAGCAGAATACCAACGATCTTGACAAGCCCATGTTCATCTGTGAATATGCCCACTCGATGGGTAATGCTATCGGTAACCTCCGTGAGTACTGGGATTACATCGAGGCATCCAACGCTTGCATTGGTGGTTGTATCTGGGACTGGGTGGATCAGGCCATCTATGACCCCAAGGAGATAAAGCAGGGGATTTATCGCCTCCACACCGGTTACGACTACCCCGGACCTCACCAAGGTAACTTCTGCTCCAATGGCGTTATCCCCGCTACCCGTCACGAAGGCGGCAAGCTCAAGGAGGTGAAGGCTGCGCATCAGTTCGTGAAGTTCGATGTGAAGGATGTGGACATGAAGAAGAACCGTGCTACCGTGACCATCTACAACGATTACGACTTCACCTCGCTCAGCGCCTTCAACCTTGTATACGATGTGGTGAAGGAGGGTAGAGTAGTGGCTACACGCACCGTGAAACTGCCCGATGTGAAGCCTCATGATACTTGGACGGGCGAAATCAAGCTCCCCAAGGCTTCATTGAAGAAGGCCGATGCCGCAGATACTGAGACTATGCTCAACCTTCATCTTGTACGTCGTGTAGCTACTGCTTACAGTGAGGTGGGCCACGAGGAGGCATTGGCACAGTTCACTCTTGTGGAACGTGGCAACTTACCTGCTATTATTGCTCAGGGCGAACCTATCCTTTCTACCTCAAGTCTTCACGAAGTGATGGTAGGCAACGATAAGGTACAGGCCACCTTCGATACCGCTACAGGTCGCCTTACCGCACTGGCCTTTGAGGGGCGCAACATCATTTCCGACGGACAGGGCTTCCTCTACGACAACCACCGTTGGATAGAGAACGACCGCTACGGCAACGTATCGAACGGTCTTGAGACAGAAGGAACTATCGAAGTGGTGGAAGAAAATGGCAACACCGTCGTCAAGACACGCCGTAACGGTAGCCTTTGCGATACCGAGATCAACTACATCATCTACCCGCAAGGTATTGTCGACGTAGAGGCCACCTTTGTACCCAAGAGCGGTAATCTGCGTCGTGCCGGACTCGTTTGTATGGTCGATTCATCGCTCCACAACGTAGACTACTACGCCTATGGCCCATGGGAGAACTACTGTGACCGTAAGGATGGCGTGCTCGTAGGACGCTACTCGACCACTGTGGCCGAGATGCCCGAACGCTACGTGAAGCCCCAGATGACTGGTGGCCGCGAAGGCTTGCGTCAGCTCACCCTGCGCGATGACAATGGGTTTGGTATCACCATCGAGACACAGGGTACAGTAGCTTTCTCGGCTATCCCATATACTGATGAAGACTTGATGAACGCCAAGCACTTCTGGGAGATGCAGGCTCGTCCCTATACCGTACTCCATCTCGACGCATGGACCCGTGGTGTGGGCAATGCCAGCTGTGGACACGATGTAGACACACTGCCCGAATATCGTGTGCCAAATAAGAAGATGACCTATACATTGCGTATCAGCAAGATGCAATAAGGTTTGTCGCTTGGTTTCGATAGGCACCTTAGTAAGAACTCGTCCACACAATCCTCGAATTGTGTGGACGTTTTTGTTAATCACTGTTCTTGCCCGTCACGCCGTTTCAGAATATCGGGGCCTGTGACTCGATGGAAAAAATATAGTTCAACTTATACGTAAACATTGTACCTCGATAAAAGATATATTGCCACCGTGGGAATATAGAGCACCTTCGGTAGCCGTGTGGAGCACCTGCGGCAATCATTTGCTGCGCCTGCGATGCTTTTCATGTTGAAAAGATAAAGCACTCGTGTTGGCTAACAAGTCGGCCACGACGAAACTGCTGCCGCCGACGTAGATGAAGTCGTCCTTGTCGGCTTCGGCCAGTGCAGCCTCGGTAGCTGCTTGCACGGTGGGATAGAGTGTTCCCTGTAGTCCGTGTGTCTGGGCGAGTGCTTGCAGTGAGTGACTGTCGAGGGCGCGGGCTACGCTGGGTTGGGTGAAGTAGTAGATGGCCTCGCGAGGCATCAGAGAGAGTACACCGCTGATATCCTTGTCGCCTACCATGCCGAAGACGATGCGTAGTTGCTTGCAGGGCTGTGCCAACAGTTGTGGTACGATGTACTGGAAGCCACCGATGTTGTGTCCTGTGTCGCACACGAGGCGGGGGGCTGTTCGTAGCTGTTGCCAACGGCCCATGAGACCGGTGAGCTGGCATACGTGGGCGAATCCTTCGCTGACAGCCTCGTTGCTGATGTGGTAGCCTATGTTGCGCAGTACCTCGATGGCATGGAGCAGAGTGTTGGTATTCTTCTCCTGGCAGTAGCCACGCAGCTGCACGCGCAACTCACCGTAGTGGCAGGTGTGGTAGATGTCGTGGTCGGTGTCGTTCTCCTTACTTGTGTATAGAAGGTTCTCCTGTGCGAAGGTGATGGGGGCTTGCTTGCGCTGGGCCTCTCCTTGGAATATGGGGCGTGTTTCTTCGTTGTGCTCACCTATGACGACGGGGGTATGGGGCTTGATGATGCCCGCTTTCTCTGAGGCTATCTTGGCCAGTGTGTCGCCCAGGAGGCCTACGTGATCGAAACTGATGTTGGTGATGAGGGAGAGGTCAGGGACGATGATGTTGGTGCAGTCGAGCCGTCCGCCCAGACCTACCTCGATAACAGCTACGTCTACCTGCTGCCGGGCAAAGTAGAGGAAAGCCATGGCTGTGGTGAGTTCGAAGAACGAGGGGTGGAGCGGTTCGAAGAAGGTACGGTGCTGTGCCACGAAGTCTACAACGAACTGTTCGTCGATGGGGGTGCCGTTCACTCGGATGCGCTCCTTGAAGTCCACCAGATGGGGGGAGGTGTAGAGGCCTACCTTGTAGCCTGCCGACTGCAGTATGGCGGCCAGTGTATGTGAACACGAGCCTTTGCCGTTGGTGCCGCCCACGTGTATGGTCTTGTATGAGCGGTGGGGATGGCCGCAATGCTCGTCGAGCGCATAGGTGTTGTACAATCCCTCTTTGTATGCCCCTTGCCCGATGTTCTGAAACAATGGGGCGCTATTGTATAGGTATGTGATGGTTTCTTGATAGGTCATCGTATGCATTTTCTTTACTGCAAAGATACGAACAAACGAGCGAGAAATATGAAGTTTACTTCAATATTTTTTATAGTGAAGTGGGAGTGTGCCAGTTTTGCTTCATTTAGTTAAATGAGAATCAGGTGCTTGCCGTTTATCCACCAATGCTTACAAATATACCGGAATAGTTGTCCTTAGAAGACTCCTCACAGGCACGTCTTAGTCTCATTTCTACAGATTCCAACGAACATGCACTTTGAGCACAATCCAGTATTACATTTTCCGGAACAAATCTACAGACTCCATCCGAACAAAGAAAAACTCTATCACCTTGTTGCAAGGTCAATGAGGTTATATCGGGAACTGCTGCATCTTCTCGTTGTGAGAAGAAGCATCTGGTCACCACTTCCCATCCATTACGTTGTTCCGCATGGTCAACTGTTTGATATACCAGTTGACCTTCGCGAAAGAGATAACAACGGCTGTCACCACAATTCGCAACAGTCAACCTATCCCCTTCTACACTTGCCATAACGAGAGTTGTCCCCATCTCTACCGGCAGTACTCGTACAGAGCGTTCATAAAGTTCCTTCCAGGCTACAGCGCAAGCCTTGCGCACTTTTTCTTCAGAGTCTGTCTCCATCGCATGTTCGATCCAATATTCACACAGTGCATTACACACTGTCTCGGCGGCAACATCACCCATGTCATGCCCGCCCATACCATCGCAAAGGACAAATAGGCTACGATTATGTTCGGGCATCTCTATTATCCGGCAGATATCTTGATTGCTGCGTCGAATGCCCTTTTCTGAGAAAGCTATAAATCTGCAATCCATAGCAATATCAATTTGCCCCGAATGTAATTTCCATCTTTTCGTTTGTTTCGCAAGCTACAGAGAGCAGTCCTCTATATCCGTCTACCTCATAATTCCATAACACTACATCTATCTCATCCACTGTAGTGAGTTTACGATATACAATGGTATCATACTTCACCGCCGTCACAAGGCTATCGGCAATATTGTCATACACTCCGTACTTCCCCTCATTATAGACAACGCTATACTGCTCGTTTTCTGTGGAAATTACACGTTCGAATCTCTTCTCCACACAAGACATGCACAATGTCAGTGTCATCAATGTTGCAATCAATGAATAATGTCTCATAGCTTTCAAATTTGTTTATAAGTTTTTATCTTTCTTGTTCCATTCTTGCAATGCTGCCATAAAATGGGGTTGTACCACCTCGACATCATCACATTCCGGGATTTGCATCGGTTCGTGCTCGTCACCTTCCCAGTAAATTGTCGGTCCCGGTCCCAATTCTGCACTTCCGTCCTTCGGGGCTACCGTCTTACTGTTGAGAATCTCCAGCCTATGCTCCAACTCCTCTTTGCTACGGCCAAACACGAAATGCGTATAATACCTGTTTTCGTATGTGTAATCATAGCTGTCGAAGCAGGGAAATCTATCCCGTCTCATCCCTACGTATACCCCATTCTTGGGTTTATGGGATAATGCCACGTTCAACAACTCGTTCAGCCCATTGAAGCAGACGCCATAGACCTTCACTCTCCTGTCTTTCCTGACTTCAATCATAATGTCAATATATTTTAATCAGTAGAGCAATAGACAATGCCAGGAACATGACAGTGGTAATACCCAACACCAAGGCTGCACGTTTCATTTGTGTCAGTTTACTCATGGCGACAAGTTTTTCTACTTCAGATTGTTTCAGTCTGCTTTGGGCGGCATTCATTTTAGCTTTAAATTCCTCCACGGTTATATACCTTTCTAAAGGACAAACAATATCAGCACATCTATATTTGCTACTGATCATTTGTCCTTCGTTATATTCTTTTATCATTTCTTCCGTCCTTTGCCTTTCACTATACCCCCATGAGGTCATCTCCCCCACACATGCAGACAATATATATAGCTTGGGAATCTTCTGTAGCGTGTCCTCTTCTATCTCCATACCTAACCATTCCCGCCATGGGAGATACGCGATATCATAATTCTCTCTCCCCACATCACTCCGATTTCCTCCCACATCATATGCTACCCGTCCTTCCTGTTCATCACAATACTTATGTACGCATATCTTATATTTGGAGTCTACCCATTGAGTTTCTCTAAGAGCCGAGATAGCCTTCTTGTACGAAGCATCATCAATAGCAGAAGCTCCATACCATGTTTTCAATGTGCTGCACACCTCTTCCCATGTGTATTGTGCCAATAGCTCATGCAGCTTCATTGCAGTGTACCTTTATTTCTTATTATAATATGCCTTTACGAGTTCCACCACTTCTCTGTATGGTGCGATTCCATAGTTAAGTTTCTTGTCCATACAGTCATTAACCAATTTCTCCATGTCCTCCTCCGTGGGGTTCACATCAGCAGGCATCACATACAATATTGCCTTCACGGCAAGAGCCTTCTGTATCAACTTCGTGGCCGAAGTTATGATAGCAGCAGCTTCTGTCTTGTTATAGTCCTTTTTCTGCAGCAATGGGTTATCATCAATCAGTATGATACGTTCATGCACCTCATCATACTCAGCCTGTGTCGTACACTGCATCAGCTCTGTTTCCAACCCTGCAATCAGCGACATTGCCTTGTCATAGTCACTCTTTGCCTGACATCCTGTCAATAGCACCATGGCCACTACGGCCAGAATTTTCAAGTTCTTCATTACTTTTTTCTTTTAGATCTTTCGTTCAACACTCTTTTCTTTTGTCTTTCACTATAGCCAAACCATGTCATTTCATATACACACTCGGCCAGGACGATGAGCGGTTCGTGCTCCAGTAACGTCTCCTCCTCAATCTCCATTCCCAGCCACTCACGCCATGGAGCGGCTACAAGCGAATATATCGTCTCATCATCGTCTCGGATTCCCGATACATTATAGATATCCCATAGGCATCCTTCTTCGTTAATCCTTGGTTCATCTTCATCATCTTGCATTTTGCCTACAGCTATCCTGAATTCCGACTCCTCCCATTTAGTCCTTTTAAGAATAGATACAGCTTTCTTGTACGATGCCTCCTTAATGTGAGAGGGATTGTGCAGCATCTTCAACGTGCGCACCACCTCCTCCCATGTGTACTGTGCCAATAGCTCGTGCAGTTTCATTGTGATGGTTGTTTCTGATTATTTGTACTTTTTTAGTACAGAGTGCTTTCACCCACCCTTTTCTATCATTCGTAAGCAAATATTTACCGATTCCTCCTTAAATACAATTTCTGTAGGAGCAACGTACTCCAACACCTTCTCCAGTTGCTTGATCTCGCTGAGATGGATACGTACTTTCCGCTCATCTGTAGAGATCTCTATCTCATGTTTGGGAATCTTCTCTTCTACGAGGAGGATGAATCCTTTGAGCAACCCTGCCACAATGTTTGAGCAGTTGTAGCTGAAGGTCACAGTCTCTTTTGACACCTCGTCCACATGTAAGGCCACCATAACTGTCGGCACTATAGTATTCATCTTATACGCCACACTAAGTGTAGCATCATCAACAGCTCTCACCGTCGGCCTTATGTGGTATTGACTCTCCACAAACGACAGGACCTCTTCATAATTTAATTGTACATTCATACTCTTTACTTTTTATTCATTGAATTGTTTACATATGTACAGAGGCAAAACTATACAAAAAACTATAAATGTTGATATCTTTTTTCGGAATTAAGTCTGATTCTTGTTCTATCCGAAAGAGGAAAATGCAAGAATCAGACTTAACTTGAGGGAATAATCATTTCTCTACATATTCAAGTTCTCTTATATCATCAATCTACTTAATCTCAACAAAACCATCTCTTATATCTTTATTGAGAATATTCTCTATAGCAGTAGACACATCATTCCTAAGTTCCTCTGTAAGGTTAGTCTTGTTCTCATCTTGCATCATGAGAGGAGTGTAACTCACATATAAGGATGACATAGACGGTATAATATTACTTGCGAAACTTAAGTAAACATTATCAATTATAAAGACATCTTAAACTGTTGTTCGTAGATTCGACGAAGCAACATTGCATTGTACTTTGGATTGTCTAAAAGCATTCCATACGCAAGAATGATTGCAGGATTTTTCATTTTCATTTTGCCGCGTAAGAAACTTCTATCAAATCCTTCAATGCTTTCAAAATCGCGCACTTTACCTGTTGCCATCCATTCTAGCAACATATCAGCAGCGGATCCTGTAAGTCTCATCAAATTATCTAATGTCATTTCTATGCCATTGGATTCAATATATCCTTCGTTCAGTAACAACTTTTTCAGTTCTGTACGGTCAATAGTGTTATTCATAATCTTTTAAGCTACTAAATCGTTAATTAATTGACTGGTCACATTTCTCACAACCGTTTCGCCTGCGTATCGTGAATCAATCTCCAAAGGATTATATGTGTACCCCCATGGATCATAGCAGGATGGATGGTCATAATTATATATGGCAGATGCAACAGCCCATTCGTTTCTCACTTCATCAGAAACATCATGATAGCCACGTACACATTCATCTTGATATTGGTGACGGAGTTCGTGAGTAATCGTACTCATTATCTCAAAAGGAGTAGTCCAAAAGCCGACAAGAGCCTCTGAAATATGGATAGAACCATCCTCGTTATCAAAATAGCCTAGTGTGTTTTCATCCATTTGCTCAATAGTCAAACCTGTGTAATTCATCAATTCAAAAGCCTTGGCAACTTCTTCAGCATATGACTTTGCGATTTTAGTCCTTTGTTCATTCGACATAGTCCCCCAAGTGTCTATGACTTCAGGAGTAAAAACTCTGATGGCAGCATCCGAGCACTCTTGAATACCAAAATCACGGGTTTCAGAAAATTCTTGCTTCAATTGGCTGAATTCATGTTTCTCTACTTGCTCGGCATCTGTAAAGAAGTCTTTCACATTCTCATAAACACCAGCACAAAACTCAGAAACTCCATTTTTTATTTTTTCGCCAATCTCCATTACGGTATCTTTAGCATCGTGGAGTGCTTCCGAGAATTCCTCCTTCACATCGTTAATATGTTCTCTCACTACGGGAATCTCGGACATCCGCACAGCACCATAAGCAACAACAGCAGGATTTATAGACGCTTTAGGAATACCGACTGCTTCCTTATTAAACTCAGAATCTTCGTTGATGTCCAACGAATTGTTTACAGTTTCTTGTGGCAAATCAAATTCATTCATAATAGATTATTTAATATACGACAATAAATATTCAGTTATCCGATGATATCAACATTTCATTTATTTTTGTGTATTTTGACCCATGAAGCTGCATCATCTCTATCACCGAAGATAATGGCATTGCCCGGTTCCAAAAATGGGATTAGCCCTTTCTGCTCATCTCGCAAAGCCAAAGCCGTAGCCATTACGTTGCTATCATCAATCGAAGTCATACGGTGGCAGATCTTATAATTTGTGTTTTTTATCACATCAGGTATCAACTTGGTTGGAACCTGGTCAATAATCATCAATCCTTCGCCAAGACTTCGTATCTCTGCAAGCATATTTGCAAAAAGATCAGCGACAACCTGCTGTGGGTTGCCAGAGTTTTCTGAAGCAGCAGAAGGTCTTGCCAATACATTATGAGCCTCTTCGATAACAGTCAAATGCATCAACTCATTACGTTTCGCATGTTCCTTATATACTTCGTCATGAGAATAAATTGATTTACGATACTCATAAAGTGAGATAAGGATAATAGACATTATCAGAGCCTTATCTTTAGCACTTGCAATTCGACTAAGATTTATAATACAATTGCCATTAAATAAAGTGTCATAAGGAGTCGATATTAATTCATTCAGCACTTTTCCTCGTTTACCACGAGTCAAATAGTTGAATCGGGTTTCGAGTGCAGCAACAAGTCCATCTCTTACACGAGGCTCATAACCTCGATCTGTCAATACTTTTTTAGCGATAGGCAATACACCCTCGAGTTTTGGGTATTGAGGAGCCTGTTTCGTTTCATCCTCTTCGAAGCCTTCTACCTTCTTGTTCAGATAAGCATATATCGCCTCGTCCATAATAATTGGTAACACATCGCCTGTAGGCAAACTCGCGTTAATTAATGCTGTAATCTGTTCACATCGAGTTTGCATGTCTATCGGAGCATCTTTATAGGCTGCTGGTTGGAACGGATTGAGCATAAGGTTATCCAATCGTTCTCCATTAAAAAAAGTCACTCCCGGCTCGAATATCTTGAACTTCTCATTGTCGGGCAAAGATTTATTTATTTCCAATGCCCACTCTACCCATTCTTCCTTGGCTGGTTCTATAATAAGGACAGGTCTCTTTCTCTTTTGAACTTCCTTTATAATTGTAATACAGGTATTCGTCTTACCGCATCCAGTACTACCTGTTATAAGTGAATGCCTGACAAGAGTATTCAAATCAATGGTGTACTCATTATTCTGTTTCTCACCCATATTCACAATGCTTCCTATACTAATGACAGAATCACTATTGGAAGCTTCACCCGGATTACTTGCAAACTTAACAGAATTTTTCACAAAACGAATACCTGGTACGTCTCTACGTGGCAGTGATGTAAACAAAGACAATTCTTCTGTATTGACAGGAGTAGAGACATATTGATAATGCCTTCCTAAAATATGCCAATTACCATCTTCAATATCTTTGATGCTCGCTGTTTCAGGATTTATAATGGGGACCAACTTAAATTTCTTGATACTATCAAGCGCATCTGCCGATTGGAATAGATGAGTCCGAATCGGTTCGACATAAGAATTATCACCTGAATAAACAGATCTTAATATACCTGTGATTAGATTGACATCTTCAACATTGTCTGCAAGTACATATACTCCTGTATTCCAAAAACCCAGATTTCGTCCAGAACGTAACCTCGCACAATGTTTATCGGTCAACGACTCTGTATATTGCGCAAATTTATTCAAGTACTCGTTAGTTATAGACTCTCCATACGAGACACCGTTACTTGAAAATACGGAACGACTTAGCCCTACATTCCCACCAACTCCTAAAGCCTCCAATACGGCTTTTACATTAGTCGCTTGCGCCAAAGCATTTACTGGATTCACCGCATTCAAGAGAGTCCTCGTCATTTCATTGATAACCCCACGGCCACCTCCCAAAGATATACCAACATTTCCTCCTATAGAAGAGCCTTCACTGTGTGTGGTTGTTTCAGATTTGGATACACGCTTTAGTACCTCGGCGTGAACCTCGCTTCCAATGTTTTGGAATGTTCCTATGATATCGGTAATATCGGTATCGTTAATTGGTTCTGCAATTACAATCAAAGAAAAATCAGCATCATTACCTCCTGTACCCTTAAATCCCATAGCCAACTTATCCAAAGTTTGGAGAATACCGAATTGGGAATCCCTTCTAAATGACGGAATACCGGTTACGGCACCACCACAGTCTGCTTGTACAAGTTGTTGGTATATTGACCACGCTTGTTTGTCATCCAATCCATCTAATTCAACTCCAGGCATACTACTTGTAAATGCACTTTTGCATTTACCAACTACCTCTGACGATGGGTCGTTTGGATGACCAACATATAAACTTGTATATCCATCTCTACGTTGAAGAAGAAACAGGAGTTTCAGGTTCCAAGCATGTAGTGAAGACAATACGCCTTGCCATCTTGACAACAAATCATAATCATCTACACGAAGTGGAGAGACGGGAAGTCTGCTTATCCTTACCCATTTAATAAATGAAGCGTTGTCGGGCTCTTTAATGAAAGATTTACGAGAACTGATGTCTTCCAAATATGAACGTTCCAACATGTAATCCATCATTGGATTAGCCAAGTCTGAAGGTATTTCATATATTGTTTTCTTGCCCTTTTTTATATTCTCCAAACATTCATCGGAATTGAACTTCTTTGACAAACCGAGAAATCTTTTCATTAAGCCACTCATAATACGCTAAAATCTTTTTCTGTAAATTCCATATCCTTCTCTCCGTCAATTTCAAAATATCCATTGATGGAGATTGTGCCATCTTGATTTATCCTTATATGTGCATTGTAACCAAATACCTTATCTTCCCTGAGGAGGAATGGTATTCCAGCAAAAAGCAATGCTAAAAAGAATTTACCCTTTACACCCATATCCTTAATCTGATATAAAAAACGTGATCTTGTAGCATTTTCAATAGTATCCCCTTCAAGTAACTCTATAGCTAAGGTGTCAGAAGTGGAATCAAAAACCATATGTCTATTAATCTTTACGCTATATTCATCTTCTGAGCATTCACACTGATTCTGAATGTTTTCTTGTTTTTTACCTATATATTGAGTTTGAGGCAATAAACTTCCCGCCGTTATTATCTTTTTATATCCAGTGCAGACTCCATTAACATTTAGCCGTATCCAAACATTGTTTTCTGCTTTATTGGGAATGTGTGCCCAGTTTGGCCAGCACAATCCATTAGCAACAGTTTCTTGTGGATTATCTCCTTGTAAAATTCTCCACGACTCATCAATAATTTTAGCGAACCTCAAAGAATTATATTGTGGCGAATCAACTGCAATGGTGCCATTTATCCCTTTTCCGTCGAATAGTTTACGGACACAATACCATTGAGAATGTCCACCTGTAAGCAGTATCAGATCAATATCACCAGGAGTAATACCACTTTGTTGCTTGAACTTTGCCATACCATTCTCTATCAGTTTATAAAGGTTGCTCCAATGATTCTCCGTTATTGCCTCAAACTTATTTTGGGACATTCTGTATTCTCCAACTGTATTGTTCCACTTCCCCTCAGCCTTGAAGCGATTTATTATTGGAGCTATAGATGGAATATCGTCAATACATAATGAAGGTTTATTCCCTTTCAGTCCAGCCGACACGATGGAATCTTTCCAAAGTTTTGCTTGCATAGAATCAAACCATTCTTCTTGTACGCAATCCGACTCTATCGCCTTGCCCAAATAATTTAAAACATCTTGACTCAGCATGCTGTCAATTTCACGTCCTCCACAGTTCAAGGGCTGTATGTTATTTGGATATTGTTGCATCTTGTCTTCAGGAATGTTAATTTCGCCATTTGACGATATTGCCAATTGAAACAGCAGCAAGTCAGATGTACCAGCTCCCATATCAAGCATTAAGACATTTAATGGTTTCCCAGTTTTCATAACACCGCCACTCATCAGATGGGGAACATGGAAACGCAATAGTTCTGTAGCCGTAGCTACAGGTTCCGTCTTTCCTATTATCTGACCATTCACTCCAAATCCTGCATCCGACACAAACTGTTTCATCAGAGTTTTCTTCTCTATTGACCATTTCACAGGATAACTCACATAAACATCCATAGAATCATATTTGACTCCTGCTGTCTGTTTTACAAACAACTGATATATGTGCTCCATAAATTTCTGCACATATTTTTTTGCCTGCTTCTCCTTCTTGGGATTTATAAGATCCATTTTAAAGTTTCGTACAAGAGTTCCTTGAGATTTCCTTGCCTTATTAAGAGCCTGCTTCCCGAAAATCCAATTCTCACCAACTTTCGGTATGAAGATTGCTGAATTAATAACAGGATCCATTCCATTTGAATCTGTTATCGTGTGTACAATATCTGAATCTTCTCGTCTCCATCGTACCACAGTAGTACTGGTTCCAAAATCAATGCCTACAATTAGTTTTGCCATAATGATATTTAATTAGAGTTGTTTATGATAGTATATTATTGAATTTCTACAGTTCTTCATGTTACTATTCTCCCATATTCCATAATTATTCATATACTGATCTTTTTTGCTTTCCACTCCCCCCACAAGCTGGGCATGGCTTATGCCAATGCGTTATATTATACTCTTTACAATGAGAACAATAACTATATGTCATATTTCCGTTATATTGTGTTACATATTCTCTTTGCGGGCTTAATTTACTACCTTTACAATAAGAGCAATCTTCCGTGATAAAACGCTGTCTCCTTGAATTGTCATTGTAATTGTCCGTGGGAGAATTATAAGGTTGAACATTTCTTGAGCTATAAAGAAATACTATATTCCCAATTTGCACTCTACTTGCATCAGAACTTTTATATCCATTAATCTGCTGCCCACTCATATTTGTAGACTGATAACAGTATACATTATCAGCCATACCGGAATAAATGAAATTAATCGGATTGTTTTGGCCTATTTGAAATGTAAATCCTTGTGATGTCTGTCGCATTACACCATAAATCATTCCAGAAGCAGTATTGGCTTCATAAATCCATGTTTGTGCTTTCAACGAAATAGAAGATAGCAAAAAAGATACAAGAACAATAGTTTTAACAAAAGTTTTCATATACATATATATTTATAAGGTTAATTTAAACTACTAATTTAGATTAATGCTAATCTCCAAAACACTCCTCGCAAAGTCCTTCCCATCTTTCGTCTAGGTCGGTACTGTCAAGAGAACCACCCCATGCAGTCCTTGTATGTTTCTTACGCGAAGCAACCCTTCGTATCATTGATGCGGCAGAAAAGCTTCCGACATTAGCAAAAGCAGCAGCAGGCACGACCATATCGGCCACCATACTGCCCATATTCCACCCATCGGACGAGCGGGACGGTTCGTCATCGACAGTCCAATCCAAGCACTCAGTGGCATTCATGTCCATGAGGTGCAGGACAGCGACACGCTCTTCGGGATGCGTCAGCAAGTATTGGCGCACTGCACAGCATTCCTCCTCGGTTGCCGTACCATCAACAAAGCATGCAATCAGTTCATCATTTACTTCCATACCATTCCTTTTCTACTTGTTTCACAATAGGCTTCACAGCGGCTATGACCTTCGGTTTCATCATGTATACATAGTCGGCCGTGATGACCACCTCCTTATTCTCATAGGTGCGCTTGATGCCTTTATGCTTGCGCAAGCGGTTCAGCATATCGGCAATGTCGTTCGGCCTATATCCATCGAGCATCTTCAGCATCATCAGGCGGTACTCTTCATTCTCCATGCGCTTGATGGCTTCGAGCAATATCACCTTGCGCTCATTGGGAGAGTCTGACAGCGAGCCGTCCGTTTTCAGCCCGAAAGCATACACATTGTTGCCATTGGCATCAACGCCTACCCGTGTATCTTGAGGGACAAAATCAACGGTATCTATAATTTTTCTACGAAACTCATCGAAAGCGTGCTCGGCAATCCGGCAAATATACGTCTTCAGCGATGAACGCCATTGGAATGTTCTCAACGGTTTCCAATCGGCATCGTTGCCCAGCAGCTTGCAGCGCAGGGTGGCAAGCATATCGTCATAATAGTCCAAGGTATGGCAATAGCGATATGCCAGATAGTGTAAATCTTTATTGTATTTTCCGTAGAGCAGATAGTGCAGTGCACCTACATCGTTCTGCTCAACGATGCGGGCCACAAGCTCTTTGTCTGTGAACGAATGATAAGCGGCCGGTGTGTCTCTCATATTCTATTTACAACATCACTGTTCAGTCTGCCGACTCCCCTGGCGATATTTAAATAGAAAAACGTGGGAATCTGTACCTGTCACTCGTTCCACTCTTTGAGGCCTTCGCATTGCCCTATCCGTCGAAACGAGCAACGCAGAAGCCCACGCTGATATGTAAAGTATAACCAACGAAGAGACGGAGGCATGAAAGGCCTTCGAAGAAATCTTCGCAGTTGATATGCTATACCGTATAATACATATCCCGCAGACATCTACCGTTGCTTTGTCTTTTTGACGGATAATTTGAAAGTTGCGAAGTTCCAAAGAGTCAAAAACCAAAGCGTCAAGTAAACGCCTTTCTTTATATGTCAAAGAATACCCACCCCTACCTCCTTTTCAAGAGAAAAGACTCAGCGCAGGTTCTCGGTCGCAAATGTAAACAATAATTTACAAATGACAAACTATAATGAATGTTTTTTTCGGAAGGATGTCTTCTGACACGTTTTGAATGTAGTCGTATTGTTTCCTACGATGAAATCGTTTTTAAGCTTAAGTTTCCGATCAATCATACACTTTTCTTCTATCAACGAAAAGCATTCTTAATCTGATTATTCGTATAAGAGGCGAATGGTTTTCAGTCGGTAGAGAATGGGTTGAGGACACCATTGGCCATATTCTTGCTTGCAAAAGGGGGAAACGATTGGTAAACAGAGAGAACAAAGATGCAGGAACTAAGATGAAAAAACAAATCATAACTTATGATTACTTAATCACAACTTATAATTAAGTAATCAGAACTTGTGATTACTTAATCAGAACTTATGATTTAATTTTACATAAGGGGCAATAGAGTGTTTGTCTCTATTGTCTTAGAACTTTTATATCAGAGTAGGTAAGTGTAGGAGCAAACTCGCATTTTCGCTCGCCTGAACTAAATTTATCAGACGATGAAGTCTGAGACGTTCGCTGATAAATTGTGAGTAAACTCACATTTAGTTCACTTTAATCAGACTTTCTAACGCTCAACAATACAAGTTAACTTGCATTGTCTTCGCTAAATCGAAATTTTGCACTAATTTTGTAAATGGAAAAAGATTTGTATGTATATATCAAGGAAACTGAAGGAACAGAGCATATCGGAGTACTTGCTCTATATGTGGCAGGTGGAGGATATGATTCGTGCCAATGGGTGCGATGTGGATAAGTTGGCCGAGACGGTGGTGGCTGCATACGACTTGCCTGAGGAGCAGCGTGCCGAACTCACCGAATGGTATGCCAACCTGGTGGAGATGATGCACCTTGAGGGGGTGGAGCAGAGGGGACATCTGCAGATCAACAAGAATGTCATCATCCAGCTTGCCGACCTGCACTTCCGCTTGATGCACTCGCCGAAATTTCCCTTTTATCAGGCGGCCTACTACAAGGCTTTGCCTTTCATCGTGGAACTGAGGGCTAAGGGTGGGCAGGACAAGTCGGAACTGGAGAACTGTTTCGATGCGCTCTATGGCGTGTGGATGCTTCGCCTCAGTCGTAAGGAGGTCGGCAAGGAGACTGCCGCGGCAGTGGCCGATATTGTGAAGTTTGTAGGACTGTTGTCGGACTATTATAATAAAGAACGGGTGGGCGAACTGGATTTGGAAGATTGATTGTATAGCTTATGAATATACTTGTTACCGGTGCCAACGGACAGCTTGGCAATGAGATGCGTGTGGTAGCTGGCGGACAGACTGCACTGGTCTATCACTTTACGGATGTGGCAGAGCTGGACATCTGCGACGAACAGGCTGTGGAGCGCTTCGTGGTGGAGGGTGCCATCGACTGCATCGTGAACTGTGCGGCCTATACGAATGTGAATAAGGCTGAGGAGGATGCCGTGCTGTGTGACAGGCTCAATCACTTGGCTCCTGCCAATCTCGCACGTGTAGCTGCAAGGCATCGCATTGGGCTCGTACACGTGTCTACCGACTATGTGTTCAATGGTGAGCACCATGTGCCTTATCGTGAGGATGATGCTACCTGCCCCAATTCTGTATATGGCACCACCAAGCTGGCTGGCGAGGAGGCCATACGGACGATTCATCCCGAGGCGGTCATCATACGTACAGCCTGGCTCTATAGCTCTTTCGGCAATAACTTTGTGAAGACGATGTTGCGCCTCGGCAAGGAGCGTGAAGAGTTGGGTGTGGTGTTCGACCAGATAGGCACGCCTACCTATGCCCGCGACTTGGCCCGTGCCATACAGCATATCGTAGGCAGTGGCATAGTGCCCGGTATCTACCACTACAGTAACGAGGGGGTGTGTTCGTGGTATGACTTCACTAAGGCTATCTTTGATTTGGTTGGTATCACTACGTGTTGCCTGAAGCCCCTGCATACAGACGAGTATCCCACGCCTGCAGCCCGTCCACACTATTCGGTGCTTGACAAAACCAAGATAAAGCAGACCTACGGCGTGAAGGTGCCCCATTGGATGGATTCGTTGCGCGAGTGTATAAAGATGATGGATGACTGAGACTATGACAGCAAAGACACGGATAGAGCAGTTGCGGAGCGAACTGCATCGTCACAACCATAACTACTATGTGCTCAACGTTCCCGAGATATCGGACTTTGAATTTGACCGCCTGATGCGCGAGCTACAGGAACTCGAGGCTCAGCACCCCGAGTATTATGACCCCATGTCGCCTACTGTGCGTGTGGGTAGTGATATCTCCAATGAATTCGTGCAGGTGGCCCACAAGTACCCGATGCTGTCGTTGGGTAATACCTACTCGTTTGATGAGGTGAGTGATTTCTATAATCGTGTGCAAAAGTCGTTGGGTAGTGAACCCTTCGAACTGTGCTGTGAAATCAAGTACGACGGTGTATCTATTTCTCTGACCTATGAAGAGGGACGCTTGGTGCGTGCCGTGACCCGTGGCGATGGTGTGCAGGGCGATGATGTGACGGCGAATGTAAAAACTATTAACAGTATCCCTCTCGTGCTGCATGGCGAGGGATACCCCCGTGAATTTGAGATTCGTGGCGAGATACTGATGCCATGGGAGCAGTTTGACCGCCTTAACCGCGAACGTGAAGCGCAGGAGGAGGCGCTCTTTGCCAATCCGCGCAATGCGGCATCGGGCACGCTGAAGCTGCAAAACTCAGCAGTGGTGGCCTCACGCAAGCTCGATGCATACCTATATTATATGTTGGGCGACACGCTGCCCGACACAGGACATTATGAGTGTCTGCAGCATGCTGCCCGATGGGGATTCAAGGTGTCGCCTGCTATGCGCAAGTGTACTACGCTCGATGAGGTGTTCGAGTTTATCAACTATTGGGATACGGAACGCAAGAACCTGCCTGTGGCTACGGACGGTATTGTCATCAAGGTGAACTCCCTGGCACAGCAGCGTTTGCTGGGTTATACGGCCAAGGTGCCTCGTTGGGCAATTGCCTATAAGTTTCAGGCCGAGAAGGCTGTGACGCGGCTGGGTGAGATAACCTATCAGGTGGGTCGTACAGGCACGGTGACTCCTGTGGCAAACTTTGACCCAGTACAACTCTCGGGCACTATGGTCAGGCGTGCTACGTTGCATAATGCCGACTTTATGGAGAATCTCGACCTGCACATCGGTGATATGGTGTTCGTGGAGAAGGGTGGCGAGATTATCCCCAAGATTACTGCCGTAGACCTCGATGCGCGCTCCTTCATGATGGGGGAGAAGGTAAGGTTCATTACCCGCTGCCCCGAGTGCGGCACGCCACTGATGCGTGTAGAGGGCGAAGCGGCCATCTTCTGTCCGAACGATGTGACCTGTCCGCCACAGATTAAAGGGCGAATAGAGCACTTCATTAGTCGTAAGGCCATGAATATCGATGGATTGGGTGCCGAGACGGTGGACTTGCTGTACTCCGTAGGGTTGATACACGATGCAGCCGACCTCTACCAATTGCGTATCCCTGATATCAGCCGCCTCGAACGCATGGGCTACAAGTCGGCCGAGAATATCATACGCAGTATAGAGCGTTCACGCGAAGTGCCGTTCGAGCGCGTACTCTTTGCCGTTGGCATCCGTTTTGTGGGCGAGACCGTGGCCAAGAAGTTGGCCCGTGCCTTCGGTTCTATGGAGCGCATAGAGAATGCCACGTTCGAAGAACTTGTTGCCGTGGATGAGATTGGTGAGAAAATTGCCCAAAGCATCCTGCGCTTCTTCTCCAACGAGCAGTGCCGAACCCTTGTTGCCCGCCTCAAGGAGGCCGGTCTGCAGATGGAAGTGGTGGTGGATGAGAGCATCGTGCATACCGACAAGCTGGCAGGTAAGAGCATTGTCATCAGTGGAGTCTTTGCACAGCACTCAAGGAATGAGTATAAGGCGATGATTGAGCAGCACGGTGGTACAAACGTTTCGTCCATTTCGAGCAAAACCTCTTTTATCCTTGCCGGTCGCGATATGGGACCAGCTAAGTTGGAGAAGGCTCAAAAGTTGGGTGTGCCCATCGTGGATGAGGACACTTTCCTCGGGATGATAGAGTAGCCCCTCCTGTCAGATTATCAAGTCGTCAATCCGCACTTTCGGGACGAAATGTGTCCCGTCGGTGCGGTAGTAGGCATGGCTGTCGCTCTCGGAGATTTCCGTCAGGCGTATATCCTCTATGCCCTTTCCTATGGCTATGATGAGCAGCGGCTTGTAGGGTAGGGCGAGGGTGGTGGCTATGGTATCGGCATTGAACGCACCTATGCAAATGCCGTTCAGCCCCATCTCCGTAGCTTTCAGCAGCATGCTCTGTACCGATATGCCAAGGTCAATGTCGACCCATCTGTCCTCAGCTGCTGTGCTGCATGCGATGATGAAGGCCTGTGGCTCGGTACCTTCAAAGGGAAGGTGCAGCTCGGGGAGTGCGCCTCCTAATCTGATGTGGGGAAGTACTTTGCATGCCTCTTCTGCTGTGACAAGTCGGAAACGCAGGCATTGCTGGTTGCGTGCCGAGGGGATGCGTGTGTTGACATTCACTATCCGGCGCAGTTCTTCTGTGCTTACCCTACGGCGAATGTCGTAGCCACGATGGCTACGGTTGCGTATGAGCAATTGGTTCAGGGTAGGGGATTTAGAACTGTGTGAAGTCGCCTGACTGCGCGAGCGGTACTCCTCCATTTTCTTTTCCAGATAGTTGTCGGCCATAAGGTAAAAGTCATTTCTTTACTATGCTTAAAAACAAATAAGCGACTGAGAATTCTCAGTCGCTTATTTGTCGTCGGGATGACACGACCGTGCCGAGAGCATGGTGTTATATCCGATATTATATAATGATGTAAGCGAGCGACTGAGAATCTCAAATATCATTATTGATGTCTATTTTCCGTCTTTAAGTTTTCCTCGTAAACGGAGTTTAGTTTCTCCAGTGTCTCAATTCGTTTGTCTTTCTCCAGCAGCAGTTGCTCGAGAACTTTGATACGTTCGGTGAGCTGGTCGCAGTTGAAGACTACGCTGTTCACATTGTTGCCATCGCCAAGCACATGGTTGGACGAGGGAAGTACTGAGGTGTTGCGCTCGAAGAAGACATCCATGGAAACATGGAAGAAGTCTGCTACAAGTTCCAAGGTAGAAACCTTGGGATTTCCTTCTACTACTTGCTTAAGCTGTGAATTGTTCCAACCAAGGGCTTCGTTGAGTGTTTTGTTCTGTATTTTTCTTTTTCTCAACAATTCCTTGATTATTTGTCCATTATACATATCAAGTATTATTTATGTTATAATTTTGTAATAAAAAAGTTTATTAAAGATTACTTTTATAATATTTTTTATATTACTTTTGTTTCAAAATTACAAACAAAATTATAACAAATGAACAAAAAAGGAGGTTTTTTTATGGAAATACCTATTTCTGAGTATTACTATTCTTTGGACCGTGAAGGGAAGAAAGCTTTGAGGCTTGAAGTATGTAAGCGATGTGGCATCGAGTCGTACCAGTTCTATCGACGGATGAGGGAGGGATGCTGGAGTCCGCTTGAGGAAAAGGAGATTCGTTGCATTATCGAGGAAATGATGAGAGAGCAGTTATTCTAAACCTTATTGATGACTTTATGAAAACCTTATTATTGGACATCATGGTTGGCGACAGATTTTATACGACTCTACGGATGAAGTATTGTCCTTTGTTTCCCTTGACAATGGCAGAGATTCAGCACTTCGTAGAGAGTAAGTTGCCAACACTGAAGAATAAGAAGTATCGGATAGCTTTTTGAGAGTGTCAAACCATTTAATACTATGAGCGTATGAACGAAGTGGAATTTATGAGCCAGGACGACGGCCGTGTCTTAATGATTACAAAGAAAAATGTAGGTGAGCTGAAGGAGGGAGACAGTCTTGTCGATGAGCTGTATGAGAGCATCGCCAAGAATTATCCTTGGGCTTTTGAAGCGCTGTCGGTGACATACTTCGCTTCGGAACTCAATAAACGCCATTACCGCTACCTCATAGTAAAACGCTTTTTGCGTTGTAATTTCGGAGAATACGACACGAAAGATTGGGATATCACGGCTGCAGGAACATGGAAATTAGAGAAAGTTCCTTGCCCTTTGCGCGGAGAGTGCAAGCTGGAAGGTGTGGTATGCGGTGCAAAATACAACTTCGGTCTTTCGAAGCGTGAGACGGAAATTATAAGTTTGTCGGCCGAAGGAGCAACGGCCAAGGAGATTGCGCAGACTCTCTGCCTGTCGGTGTTTACAGTAGAAACACACCTCAGAAACATCCTCGCGAAGCTTGATGCAAAGAATATCAAACAGGTAATTACGTGGTATAATGAGAACAAAGATAGAGATTAACAAGGAGGTTGCTGAGATATTCAGTGAGCTTTGGTTGGAGAAGGGGTGTCCTGCAACGATAGACTATGGACGGGCACACGATGGCGAAATAGATATGCTGCTCGAATACGAGGAGAGTGACTACGCAATGGTGGACGGACTATTGGCCGAGGCCATAAACATATATCAAGAGCAGCGCCCATGATTCCACAAGATATTATTGACAAAGTCCTCGACCGTGCTGACATCGTTGATGTCATTGACGATTATGTGAAGCTGACCAAAAAGGGGCGCGACTATGTAGCCTGCTGCCCTTTCCATAAGGAGAAAACACCGAGCTTCCGTGTGTCGCCCTCACGGCAGATATGGCATTGCTTCGGCTCGTGTGCGGAAGGCGGTAACGTGATATCCTTCCTAATGAAGCACGAAGCTATGTCGTTCAACGATGCGGTGAGGCTATTGGCCAAGAGATATAATATAGAGATTGAGGAGGAGCAAGAGAGCAGCGAGGTACGTGAGGCGAGGATGAAGCGCGAGGCGTTGACCCTTCTTAATCAGCGAGTGGCCGACTACTATGTACAGTTGATAAATACCAAAGAGGGCGCGGATGCTTGGAACTATGGCGTGAGCCGTTTTACCACCGATTATATGAAATCGGCCGGAATCGGTTGGGCACCCGACAAGTGGACCACGCTGTATGACTGGGCGAACGACAGAGGTGAGAATATCGATATGTTGATAGAGCTGGGCTTGCTCATCAAGAACACCGAGAAGGGCACTATCTATGATGCCTATCGAGACAGGCTGATGATTCCCATTCGTGACCGCCGTCGTAACATCATAGGTTTCACGGCACGCAAGCTGAGCGACAACAACGACGAAGTACCCAAATATAAGAACTCGTGTGAATCGGTCCTGTACCATAAGAGCGAGAGTGTATTCGGCATTGACGTGGCGTGGAAAGAGGGATGCAGGCAGGAATTGTTCTACCTCGTGGAGGGTGCTCCCGATGCCATGAAGATGCACTCCGTAGGCATCGACAATGTAGTGGCACCGCTCGGAGGTGCATGGACAAAGGAGCAGCTGCAGATGTTGAAGAAGGCATCGGCCAATATCTGCTTCATCAACGATGCTGACCCCGTCCCACAGGGCAAGCACTATGGTACCGGGATTGGCTTCGTCATCAAGAATGGAGCCGAGGCCATACGGATGGGCTTCAACGTGTATGTCCGCGAAATACCGTGCAAGGAGGGAAACCTGAAGCAGGATCCAGGCGACTTCTTCACCGACAAGCACAAGATGAAGGAACTCGACGAACAGGACTTCGTGGTGTGGATGGCCGACAAGCTCATCCATAAGGATGATGCTGCAGGAAAAAAGACCGAGAGCATCAAGGAGGTGGCCGAGCTGGTGAGTTTTATCGCTGATGACATGCGTATAGAGATGCTGCTTCCCGAGCTGTGCCGGATATACAAAGGCAAGGAACTATGGAAAAGCGCCATCAACAAGGCCCGATGGGCACGCCAGGAGGTAAAGGAGACCAAGGAGGCCGTTGACCTTCGCAAGTATGGTTTCTATGAACAAAGCAACTGCTATTATGGCCTTGGCGACAAAGGCGATTCTCAATGGTCGAACTTCACGATGCAGCCTCTATTCCATATCCAGGACAATGAGTCCCCCAAGCGCCTGTTCTACATCAAGAACATGAAAGGTCGTGAGGAGATTGTAGAGATGAACATGGAAGAGCTCGTTAGCCTCTCCAAGTTCCGCCAAAAGGTCGAAGGTATCGGCAACTACACGTGGATGGGCAGCGACCGTGACCTGATGAAGTTGAAATCATTCCTCTATGACAAGACCGAGACGGCACGCATCATCCGTCAGATGGGGTGGCAGCCGGCAGGGTTCTACGCTTTCGGTAACGGTATATGGCAAGACGGAGATTTCCACAAAGCCGACGACTTCGGTGTATGCCGTCTCAGTGACAGCAACTGGTATATCCCTGCAGCCTCGAAGCTCTATCGGGACGATGCCAAGAAGTTCGAGCGCGAACGCAAGTTTATCCACACCTCACTGCAGAGCGTGAAGATGGGCGAGTATACCGCCCAGTTCTGCCGTGTCCATGGTGACAACGGCAAGGTGGGCTTGGCCTACTGGATAGCCTCACTCTTCCGCGATATCATAACATCCTACACACGCAGCTTCCCCATTCTTGACCTCTTCGGTCCCAAAGGTTCGGGTAAGACGGAGATGGGTGCAGCCTTGATGGCCTTCTTCGTTCCGGACAACAAGGCACCCAACCTCAAGAACTCTACTTCTACCGCCCTGAATGATGACGTGGCTTTCGTGTCGAATGCCCTGGTACATCTCGATGAGTACAAGAACGACGTACGCCCCGACAAGATTGAGTTCCTCAAAGGTCTCTACGATGGTGTAGGCCGTGTAAAGATGTCGGGCAGCAGCTACGACAGCCGTATCATGACCAGCGTGAAGAGCGGTATTATCATGTCGGGACAGGAGATGCCCACGGCCGATATCGCGTTGTTCCATCGCTGTATCTATCTGAGCTTCCCACGCTCGGAGTTTACTATCGAGGAGCGCCAACGCTTTGCAGCGCTCCGCGAGATCCAAAAGTTGGGACTCACCTCGCTCACCCTCGAAGTGCTCCGCTGCCGCAAGAGGGTAGAGGCAAACTTCCTCGATACCTATAATGGCGTGCTCGATGACATCAACCGCATAACCGGTGACCGCAAGATAGAGACCCGTATCGTTGAGAACTGGGCCAAGGCACTGGCCGCCATGCGCTGTGTGGAGGATAAGATACAGCTGCCGTTCACCTATGCCGAGTTGCTGAAGATATGCTGCGACGGTATCATCGAGCAGAACAAATTGTCGAGCACAGGCAATGAGCTGGCACAGTTCTGGAAGTCCATAGCCTTCCTGCTGGCCAATGGCGACATCTTTGCTACAAGCGACTTCCACATCAAGACCATGAAGACGATTGACACGGACCTCACGAATAAGACCTTCCCCGACTCGCACAAGGTACTTATGCTCAACCGTACACGTATCTTCACCCTATACAAGCAGGCTTGCCTGCATAGCAACGAAACACCGCTTCCGCAAGACTCCTTGCAGGTTTATCTGGAGAATGCCGGCTACTACCTGGGCAAGAAACACTCCGTACGCTTCAAGAACATCATCAAAGGTGTGAAGCAGACCATCCCCGATGGCTGCGGCAAGTACCGCGACAAGGAGAGCGTCATGACGGCCATGTGCTTCGACTACGAGATTATATGCGATATGTACGACATCAGTCTCGAAGACGAGCCAGGCGAAACTATATCACCTTATACCTTAACATAATCTTTTTTTACAACATCTTTGTAAGCTGGAGGTCGGCCGCAGTGATGCGCCCGGCCTTTATTATTGTTCCATGTGCACGTGCATACGCGCGTATAGTGCGGTTTTCTGTACTTCGTTTTTCCCTCGCGAAGTTAAAAACACCGCTACATCCGCTACAAGTGGCTACATCGCTACAAAACAAGTATATAAGGCCGAAAAAGTGACACTACATTTCGCTACATTCTGCTACATTCCGCTACATTTTTTCTCCTTTTTTCTATCTCTGCTACATTTTCGCTACAAAAAGGGTTTTGTAGCAGTGTATAAATAGAGGATAACTATATGATATATAGAAATGTAGCCTGTTGTAGCGGAAAAAGTACAAAAAAAAGAGGTCGCGTGCGCGAAAAAGTTATTTTATTATTACTTTTGTATTACAAATAGTATTCCATGAATCTGCTCATCTATCTTCGTCTATCCAGTTATCTTCGCGAATGGCTTGCTGCCACCTTGGGCTCGCCTGCCAAATTCCCTCCCCACTCGGTAGAGAACGCAATCATCGCTCGCCATATCGGCCGGCTGCCTCACGGCAAGCAGCCCGACCTCTACGAAGAGGGTGACATTGCCATCGTGGTACCCGTCATCCGGTACAAGCCCGCGACGGAATACAACTACCTCGGCCGTCGTGGACGTGTGGAGCTGGCCGATGCCATCGATGCGCTTTTCTGTATAGACATGTGGAACAACCTGTCGCCATACCTCGCATCGGGCAACATCAATGGCCGCATCGACGATTGGTGCCAGGAACGCGGAATATCGATGGACAATACGGAAGCTGTACGTCAGCGGTTCTACCGCCTTCGCAACAACTATGCCCAGTACAATATCATATTGGGTAAGAAATACAAAAAAAATCTAAAGAAAATCAGTGACGATGGTGGTAAAAAATGAACAGGTGAAAAACAAGGTCTATTTCAACAAAATGCAGCGCGAAATCATGCTTGTCGGTGCCAAGGATTCGGTGGCCGTGGCTGGCCGCGGTACGGGTAAGGGCGTGCTGCACGCTGCCACCAATCTGCGTAACTTTCAGGCTATGCCTGGCAGTACCACCGGCTTCATCGTGCCCAACGCCAAGCGCGGCCTCACCAACACGCTGCCCTCCATGTTCATCCACTGGGAGAACTGGGGCTACAAGCGCGATGTGCACTGGGTAGTCGGGCACAAGCCGCCACGGTCATTCAACTGGCCGAAGCCGCTCATCACGCCCGACAACTACGACAACATCATATCCTTCTACAACGGGGCCATTGGTCAGATCATCTCGCAGGACCGTTCGGGTACCTCGAACTCGAAGTCGTTTGACTTCCTCGATATTGACGAAGCCAAGTTCATCGACTTCGACCAGCTCAAGAACGAAACCTTCCAGGCCAATCGTGGACAGGTGCGTGAGTTCGGCGACTGCCCATGGCACCATGGGATGCTCATCACCTCCGATATGCCGCTCACCAAGAAAGGCTCCTGGTTCATGAACTACGAGAACCAGTGCGACCAAGAGCTGATTGACGTCATCGGTGGGCTGCTGCTCGAGGAGTTCGAGGTGAAGCAGCGTCTTGCCAAACCCGATGCACCGCAGTATCTCGAAAAAAGACTCGCATCGCTACGTCGCCAGATAGCCAAGCTACGCAGCCATGCTCTGTTCTACAAGGTATACTCCTCGCTCACCAACCTTGAGGTGCTGGGCGAAGAGTTTATCCGACAGATGAAGCGTGACCTTCCGCCACTTATCTTCCAGACCTCGATACTCTGCATCCCTGTGCTGGCCATGCGCGACGGATTCTATTCGTCCATGGGCAGCCGTCATGTGTACAACTCCACCGACTTCCATTATCTCGACTCGCTGGGCTACGACTTCGAGCGCCTCTCGGCCCCCGACTGCCGTATGGATGGCGACCTGCTGCACCACCTGCCATTATGTATTGCCTTCGACTTCAACCGTAATATCAACTGGATGGTGGTCGGCCAGAACGACGAGGAGATGCGACGCCTTAATACAGTCAAGTCGTTTTGGGTTAAGTACGAGCGTAAGCTCGAGGCCTTGGTGGATGACTTCTGCAACTACTACGAGTATTATCCAAATAAAGAAGTGGTGTTCTATTATGACAATACGGCATTGGGTAGTAACTATGCTGTGAATAACGAGGACTTTGCGTGGGTTATCACGCATCGCCTCGAACAACATGGGTGGAGAGTGAACCCTGTACACATCGGGCCTCCCATGAACCATGCCGACAAGCATCTGCTCATCAACCGTGGCTTTGCTGGGCAGAATCGCCTCACGCCCTACTTCAACGAACAGAACAACGAGGATCTGCTCGTCTCTATCCGTACAGCTGGCGTCTACAACGGCAAGAAAGACAAACGAGGTGAGAAGCTGGCCGAGACAGAGGAAGACCGCCTGGAGGCGAGGACAGACGGCAGCGACGCATGGGACACGCTCTATATCGGATGTGAACGATTCCCACAGGTGAGCATAATCCTGCCCACCACAAGCAACTGGTCATAATCTCCCAGTTGGTAATTACCACTCCCGCCCTGTGCGGGATTTTTTTTTGCATAGTCCGCCGCTTACCGCCGCCTTGCGGTGTGGTGTAGTCGTTTGTAGGGGGTGCGGTCTGCATATTCCGCAAAAGAATGAAGGGGTAATGACCTTTTGGGCGTAGGGCGTTGGGGGCTACCATCGTAGATAGACCGCAAAAAATGCGGGTCGGGTCGCGCCTAAACCACTGACCGCCAACGCAATCATTGTTCTCTGCTCCGTAAAAGCGGAAATGCTCATTTCATTACTACATTACCACATTTATGGGCAGATGTTTGGGTTGGCGGTCAGTCATTTAGGCGCGAGATTTCCCCCAGCACACCCTTCGTATGCACTGGGACCCGTGGTCGGGAGAATGTAGCGGATGAACCTCGCTGCGTTCGACACGCTTCACTACGGAGGTTCCTCCACTCCATACACCCTCTCTTAAACACACCCCTATCATTTTCGTGATACCACGAAGTTGATAAGGGCAGAGAGGTATCTATTTATTATGCTTAAGATATCCGTTGTGCCTGGTCGGTTATTCCCCCTCGATGCTGCTGCCGATGCGCAGCGCCCATACTGTTTGCATTTGTTATTATTCATCGGTACTTCGGTCGGGTTCTTCCTTTTCCGCCAGCAAAGGTAATTCGTGCTGCTTGTGCAACAAGGTCAAGCCGGGCGGTTCTCTGAAAAAATCTCCATCCCCTTCGCGGTAGTATTTTTCTCGAAGAAATCTTGCAACACTGCTCATCACTACCTTGTAGAGCTGACGTAAAAAGTTTCAAACCCCGATCCAAAAACCGATGAATATGTATAACAAATTTAATTCAAATAGTATGAACGCAACAGCTACATCTCAATCATCTGCATCTTCAGTAGCCAACCAAGCCAACGGTTGTAAAAGTTTCTCCCCCTCAGCCAATCCCGATATATTCGGACGCAAGCACACGCGCAAGGTCACAGTAGACACAGCACTGGAAGCTATACAGCGCAAATTCTCAAACCTCGCTGATATACTCAGCATCGAAGATGAGAGTATCATCGACATCATCCTCAAAGACCTCTACAGCAACAAATATTTTGAGGTTTTCTCAAATCGTGAGCATACCAAATTACAAATCAAACAAATCATTTTCTAACATGGAAGAGACAAAGAGCAAGCGAGAAATCGCACTTGAAAGACGTATGGCACTCAAAGACCTTTGCCAAAGTCTGGAACTGATGGTCGAACTCGGCCAGCTTATGCCGAGCGACACCAAAAACGGCCTACTACGCCAATACTACGCAATGGCCGGGCACAAGGAACTGCACACATTCAATGAGTGGAAGGAACTCGGCTACCACGTCAAGAAAGGAGAAACAGCCATCCTCTTTTGGGGTAAGCCAAAGGCCACCAAGGAGGCCAAGGAGGCTGCCAAGGCTGCAGGTCAAGACGAAGAGAAAGCAAAGGAAGATTATTTCCCTTTGGCCTACCTCTTCAGCCAAAAGCAAGTATCACCCATTCAGGAACAAGCGTAACGCTTTATATAAACCTTTTATTAACATCTTTAAATTATTTCATTATGAAAGAGACAAAGAAGAACAACGAGAGTGCAACCGTAGTAGCTAACCAAGTAGCAGCCAAGGCCGAAACCAAAGCAGAAGCTCCCAAAGTTACCAAAGAGCAACCCAAGGCAGAGGCGCAGACAGCCGAACAGCTACAGGCCGAAATTGAGAAGAAGCAGAGGGAACTGCAGCAGAAACTACAGGAGCTGGAGGAGAAGCAGAAACTCAACCGCAATCGTAGCAAGTTTATTGACACGCTCGACAATCTTGACGAGTATGAGGGCAAACTACAGGCAGAAGAAGAGTTCGAGACAAACATTTGCCGTATCAAATTCACCTATGGCTCATATGCGGATAAAGAACTATTCACCGTATCCAACACGGCACTACTTATCGACTTTATTACGTTTATGCGTGAACGCATCAAGGCAAAGGTTGCCGACATCGAGCAGCAGCTGCTCAAGTAAGCGCAGCACCCCCGAGGAACCTCCGAGAAATCGGAGGTTTTTTTGTGTTGGCCGTACTGATGGAGCGCCCCCATACCATTTTCGCGCACACACGAAAATGGTATGGGGCCCCGAAAAGAGGAAAAATAATCATCTTTTTATGATTTTTTTTGTTGTATTATTTGCACAATCCGAAAAAACTGATTACCTTTGTGCTGTCTTAAATGACAAAGCGATGTTTAACACTTTGAAAGGGCTAAAGGCCCGAGAGGAAATGCTGGATAATCTCCGATTCCTCTTCCGATACGAAGACCAACTGAAACAAGAAGGTTGGTACTCTGACTCGGAATTCTTTGAAGAAGTCGTTAATGTCTTCTTGGAGGCAGTGGCGAAACAATTCAAAGAATGAATGCAGCGGAGCCCCCGGGAGGGGGCGCCGCGAGCATTCAAAGTATAGACATCGCCTTTTTTTTTATGACAATTACAATGACTATGGATAAGGAACTAAAAAAGAAAATTGACGCAGCGGTTGCTACCATCTCCAATCTCAACACAGAAGAGGGGAAAGCAGAGTGCGACCGTTTGATGAAAGAGGCTTTCGCGTTGGCATCTACTCCTGAAGATAAGAAGGAGGCTGGAGCATACTTGCGTCAAGCATTGGCTGCAAGAAAGAGAGCTGATGTTTCTCCTCTTCCCATACTTGGTGACGTCGCTAACGCTTTGTCCTGGTCATACATCGCAAAAACATACTTTGGTAAGGACCCGACATGGTTGTACCACAAACTGAACCAATCAATGGTCAACGGTAAACCGGCAGCCTTTACTCAAAACGAACTGATTGTTTTGGCTGATTCTTTAGAGAATCTGAGTCTGCAACTATCGGAAACTTCAAAGTGTATACATCGCAGCCTCTAAAGAGGCAAGAAAGCCCCACGAGTTGGGGCTTTTTTTTTATTGTCTTTTTATCTCCTCTATATAGATTGTAAATTTGTCGTATAAATTCTACGACAAAGCTATGAATTACAATTTTGACATTGATTCCTACATTGGCTATCCCATCAGCAAGGGATATGTGCGTGGTAAGCTGGCCGAGAGCAAGGGCAAGCCATGTACCGTGCGCATAAACTCGTATGGCGGCTGTGTGCAGACAGCACTCGACATACGCCAGCAATTTATCGATCACGGTGACGTCACGGCCTACATCTTCGGCATGACGGCATCGGCCGCCACGATCCTCGCCATGGGAGCGAAGAAGATTTGCATGAGCAAGTATGCCATGATGCTGGTACACCCCTGCTCGAAATGGGTCGACGAATGGGGACAGATGAATGCCGACGAACTGGCGGAGAGCATCAAGAACCTGGAGAAGACCAAGAACGACCTCACCACCATCGACCACGTGGTGGCATCGGTTTATGCGCAGCGCACTGGCAAGTCCATCCACGACATGAAGGAGGCCATGACCAAAGCTGCATGGCTCACCGCTGAGGAGTGCAAGGCACTCGGCCTTATCGACGACATCATCGAGGAGGGTGAAGAGACCAAGGTGACAGCACGCATGGAAGAGCTGTTTGCTGCTTGCGGACTGCCTGTGCCCACCGCCCAGGAGGAGCCTGAGCAGAACGACACCGAAGGCAGCGAGGAGAGCATGGCCAATGCCATCGCACGTGCGCTTGGCCGTCTGTTTGGCCGCAAGGAGGCAAAGGACACAGAGGAGACTACGGTACAACCTATTAAAGACAATATGAAAACGAATGCTGATTTCAAGACCATCAACGCATTGCTTCAGAAGGATGCGCTGACGGCTGCAGAGGACGGCACGCTGCAGATCTCGACAGACGACATGACGGCTATCGAGAAACGCATCGCTGACCTCGAAGCAAGTGAGAAGACATTGAAGGCTCAAGTGACAGCCTTCGAAAAAGGTGATGGTGCCAGCACCGAAGGTGTCGTTGTGGATGAAGGAGCAGGTGGCAATGATTCTGTTATTCTGGCCGACCTCAAGATGCTTGAGAACATCATCTGAACCAGTATTAACCTAACCTTAACTTTTGATGTATGATTAAAATTACTGATGCGGACCTTCAGAAATCCGCAACCACCTACCGAAAAAAACTCTTGCAGTTGCCAGTTATCAACGCTATGGCTACATTGCAACACATGACTGGTATTCCTGGTCTTGCTGGTCGTCTTACCGTCGGTACGCTTTCTGGTGATATCGAGCTCGGCCCTTACAACGCAAAACGTATTGACAGCAGCGATACGGGCATCCTTCCACGTACGCTAGAGACCTTCTTGGGTTCTGTTATCAAGGAGTTTGACCCTAACACTGTTGCTAAGACTGTGTATGGTGAGGTTTTTGCGCAGGGTAAGGAACTCGTACACGCCGACATCACTCGTCAGGTACTTGTGTACCTCTCAGCACGATTGGGTCATAAACTAAATATGGCCATCTTCTCTGCGAAGCGTAATCCTGACGGTTCTAAAACTACGGAACTTTTCAATGGTTTTGACACTATCACGTCTTCGGAAATCACTGCTGGTAAAATCTCTACCAATGAGGGCAACCTTTTTGAATTCGGTACTGCGATTGACTCGACCAATGCCGTCGACGCTCTTAAGACTTACTACCGCAAAGCCTCTGAAGAATTGAAAGGGGAGCATACGAAGATGCTTATTCCTCGTAGCATCTATGATGCATATACGGATGACTATCAAGCCACCGTAGGTGCTGTTCCTTACAACAAGGAGTTTAAGAAAACTTTCCTTGAGGGTTCTGATGATATGTGTACGCTTGTACCTCTTTCATCCAAGAAGGGTTCAGAGTTCATTCAATTAACCACCAAGGGTAACATGATGTATGGCTACGGTGCAGGTCTTGCAGATGAAACTCTTACAGTGGAGAAGCATCATGCTTTTATTCTTGATTACGTGGCTACCATGTACTTCGGAGTAGAATATGAGTCCATTGACCCGAAACGTCTGTTGATTGGTCAGCTCGTCAAGTCTTAAATGCGTCGGAGCTGAGGGGGAGCCACCTGCGTCTCTTGTTCATGCAGAGGCTCTTCCCTCCTTCTATTAACCATATAAAACTTAAATACAATGGCAAATTGTGTAAATAATTCAATCTATGATAGCTTGGCGTTCTGCCCAGGTCAGACGGTGCTCCCGGGTGTCCGAAAAAACACCTACTACATCCCCAAAAGGGATATTGTTAAGTGGCCAATACTTCCTGAGACCGCTTCAGATATGAAGGAGTTGGCGGTCTACCAAGGTTCTTTTGAGCTGGCCGCAGAAGCCAAGTTCAAGCGAATCGACTTCGCGCTGAACAAAGGTCGTATCAACTACGAACCACAAGGCGAGAAACCTTCGCGTACTTTCCTCAACAAGGGTTCTTTCAAGCACCCCTACAACGATGAAGGTGCTGCAGGTTTTGCACGTCAAGCTAATGCTGACGACTTCGTATTTGTAACGCAGCAGCGCGATGGTAAATTCCGCGTACTTGGTAACGAAATGTTTGAAACCGATGTTAAGGTCTCTGGAGATACAGGTGAGGGTACTACAGGCGATGTAGGTACCACTATTGATGTAGAGGTAACGGACGTATGCCCCGCTCCTTTTTATGTTGGCACTTTGGTGACCGAAGATGGTGACATCGATTGTTCGGGTACTAAGACTGAAACCGACGAAGGCTCTGAATCGTAAATCTTTGAACTATGGACGCGAAATTAACTGCAGATATTCAGCGATGGTTAGATACCCCTGCCTCGGAGCGTGACATCGAGGTGGGGGCAACCCTGCTCCTCAAGTTGAACCGGAATCGTATTCTGTACAACAATGTCATGAGGAAACCTCAAAAGTTCCTCGGGAAGTTGGAATATGAACTCAAGAAACACCTCCGCATACGCCTCGACGGCTTCACCTTGCGAGAGGTGGCGCTGATGGAGCAGCAAGTCATTCCTGCTGTAACGAAGGTGCTGGCGGATGGTGCTCCAATCGAGCCTACTGGTGAGGTTGCGGCAGATGGCCAACAGCCGAAGTATGTTGGTAAACGTGGTGATCACGATACTCTGCCCGAAGATGTGCAGGCACTCTATGTGCGTAACGGAGAGGTGTGGGGTAAAATCAAGGAAACCTACGAGACACTGAAGCAGATGGAGAAATCTCCTGCTTGCGACCGATATGAACATCTGAAGGTTCTGACAGAACTGGAGGCGGAGTATCGTGCCAACTGGGAGAGATACGACCATTACGATGCTGCCAACAACGTAGCTGCTGATGGCAGCGGCAAAGAAATTTCTGCTGCAGATGTGACGGCTGCAAGGAAGTATCTCTCTACCAACAAGAGCAAGTTGGCTGCTCTTGCCGAAGAGGGCGATGAAAATAAATTCCTCACGTTGAAGGAGAAGATGCAGCAGCGCATTGCTACTATCCTCACTTCGGGCGGCACCTTCGATGCCGAATACCAGCAGTCGCTGGAGGAACTCGGCTTGACGTTTGCATAGCAATCCTCTTTGCTCATAACTCTAAATACTCGGAAGGCCCGGAGCCATTGGGCTTCGGGCTTTTGCTTATGGAATACAATACTTTTACACACGGAGATGTGCAGGTGTTTATCACCGACAAACGACAACTGGGTGATGTACTTGCCGAGCTGCTGGAGACCACAGGCCCAGCGCGGCTCACCATATCGACGTTCTCGTCCGGAGAGGAGTTCCTGAGAAGACTCATATCGCTCCGCAAGCGTGGACTGGTGCTGTCTGCTACGCTCTATACAGACTTTAAGGCGGCAGAGAAGACCGCACGGACCAATCCGATGCTACGCAGCGCCTTCGATGAACTGCGTTTCTGTGCCAACCACTCCAAAATGGTCGTTGTGCAGGGTGAACACGGTACGATGACACTCTTTACGTCGCAGAATCAGACACGCGGCAACCGCCTTGAGAGCTATGTGCTCATCAAGGATCGTGCCGTCGCTGACTATGCCATCTCTGTGCTGCAGCAACTCAAAACCTTTCCCGTATGGACAGACAACAATTGATGAATAGGGTGGTGGAACTGACACGCCAGCTTACTCCGATATCGGATATGGCGGTGCTGCTCGGAGTTCATGAGTCGGACTTGCGTCTTGAACTCTTCGACTCGGACAGCGATGTCGCATTGGCTTACCGTCGCACTCGTGCCGAGGTGGCGTTGGAAATCCGCATACGAGACCTTGATATGGCTGCAGCTGGCTCGCCTACTGCAGCAGAGAACGTTTCACGCCATTTGGCAAAGCTGCTGCAAGATGACTGATAGCCTTGTAGAACGTACTAAGGCGTACCTCTTCGCGTCTGAGCAGGAGATGATCGACGCACGCCTTCCAGAACCGGAGCGTGTGCGCCTTATCCGCTTGCGCGACATGTACGTCTATTGGCTTGGGAATCCGACGTTGCCGGACAAGTCCATCGTGGCGGAGATAAAGCGGAAATATGCTCTTTCCACAACGATGGCCTATGATGATGTCAGACTCATCAAGATTATCCTCGGACAACTCAACCAGGCTACGGAAGACTACTATCGTTATCTTTTTATGCAGCGTTGTGAAGAGGGCTTCCAGATGGCTAGAAACAACAATGATGCCAACGCTTTTGCCCGTGTGCTCACAGCACTTGGCAAGTATTGCAAACTCGATAAGGAAAAGCCGTTAGCACCAGACTACTCGGTGATCATACCGCAACCTTTCGAGATTACGGATGACCCCACAGTCGCAGGCTTCAAGAAAATACCGAATGTGGAGGAGAAGGCACGCAAGATGACTGAACGCTTCATCCAGGATGCCGACTACGAAATAGTAACAGAACCTAAAATAGAAGACAATGAATAGATATATTAAGAAAGTGGAGTGGTGCGATGCACGACATCTTTATCTCGCAGTGCCTCTAACAGATAATATACACGTGTATTGCGTTGATTATATGCCATATGAAGAATTGCCTATTGTTGGTCTTGCTTCATTGGAAGTCTCTGATGCTGTTAATGAAGGTTTACGCATTTGGACATCCAAACTCACGGCGACGCTCCCTGAACGTCCAGATGTGCCCAATACAGCCATAAGTCTTAGACTTACTGCCACGGATGGTACAGTATATCTGATGGGTTTCGGTAAAAGACCGCATCCTAAAATTACAGTTTCTGATATGCATCCATCCAATGCTAGTGGGCTTTGTGCTTGCTGTTTTCAGGCTGAGCTCAAAGGACCTATTCCTACTCTGACTCTTTGTTCATAATTAAATATCTATTCATGTGGTGGAGTCAGACGCAGTGATGCGTCCGGCTCTTTGTCTTTTTACAAATACTCTCTATTGACTATGTTTGTATTCACTATTTAATATAAAATGTCAAAACAACTTCTCAATCAAGCACTTCTTATTCGTGACGAGAGCCGTGAATCTGCGAATACAGCGTACCGAATAGGTACACTGTTCGTTAATATTATCCAAAGATTAGTTGCAGGTGGGCTTGTGGATGATGAAGAACTCAATGAAGAGACCATAGCAAATCTAAGACTGTCAGAACTTGTTCTTGATAAGTTGACGGTTAACGATTTTATAAAATGTTTTGGTGTCCTGGAGATTGGAGAAAATGGTTTCATCGATGGAGTTGATGGCGCAGCCATTGATAAGCAAGGTAATGCTCAGCTTCAGAGTATCGAGGTGCGTGGTGCCGCCCAGTTCCGTGAGGTTATCATCAACCGTCTGTCTGCCATCGAGGGCGACTACGAGTTTACCGAGAGTGGTACTATCGATAAGGTGACCCATGTGCAGGACAATGTATATATCTTGTCCATCCGCAAGCGTTGGAATTATGACTTCACGGCTTTCAAGGCTGACGATGTTGTCCATGGTTCACTCAATTCCCTGCTTGCCGATGGCAGTATCCTCACCTCCTGGTTCCGTGTCCTCTCCGTAGATACATCGGCCAATGCGCTTACTGTCGCTCTGTATGATGATGTCGATGTTCCTGATGCGAGGAACTATCCGCCTGTAGCAGGCATGAACATCAAGCGTCGGGGCAATGCCGTGGACGAGGAGCGCCAGAGCTGTTGGTACATATCCGTGTACGAGGGGGTCATCATGTACCTTGAGGGTGTCACCAAGCCCATACTTGAAGAGAGCAATTACTATCTCTCCATCGGTCGTCCTAAGCATCTTGAACTGTTCAATGGCCTCCCCATCAACTACAAGCATCCCTACCTGTTTGCCCGTGGTGCCATCATCCGCGACCTGCTGCGTGTCGATTGGGCGGGCAATCCCGAGTATGAACTTGTCGATGTCGGTCCTTGGCTCCCTACGGGCAAGTATATCCGTGATTACAGTGATGAACTGAAAAAGTATGTGCAGCACCAGGTGTGGCATGGCTCATGCTGCTGGCGTTGCGTGGTTGATGCTGCGACGGTCGGTGTCGCTCCCCGATGGAACAACACACAATGGGTCTGTGTGGTCGGTGACAGCAACTTCTCGTTGGCCATAACCAGTTCCAAAGGCCGTTTCTTCTACTTCGGCCGTGAATATACGACCCTTGGTTTCGTACTCAAGCATGGTGATACGGATATATCCGTTGATGCCTGGCAGGTGGAGTGGACCCGTGAAAGCGGATTGGCGGAAGAGGACCGGATATGGGACACGGAGCATGCCGCTTGTGGTGACACTGTGGAGATAACGCCAGCTGACATGCCGTCAAACTGGCACGAGACACGGAAGGTTGTTTTCCGCTGTACCGTATACCTCAAGGACGGAGAGGTGGAGCAGACCATGACAGAGACGATATCCATCAACTAATAACAAAAACATAAGAATATGAAGACAGCAAGTGCCTATCTTTTGTATACGCCACTCACCATATCCCTGTATATGGATGTCGTAGGTGGTAGTCTCGGGCAGCGCAAGGATGGTCTTACCGGTCTGTTCGACCCCGACCGCTCGTTGTTTCCCGTGATGCTGCGTCCTCGTCTGGAGGTTCAGGATGCGGACAATATCGTTGCTCCTGGCGACCATACTTCCGACCTCATCGATTGTCGCTGGTACATCGGTCATGACAGTAGCGGAGAGCGTATCACCAAATCCACCTCTGGTTTCTCCATTGGTGAAAACGGAGCCTTGACCGTAACCCGTAATGTGGAGCCGTCCTTACCCATGACCCTCTTCTTCAGCTGCGCCTTCCTTGACCCTCGAACGAACAAACCCTACCGCAAAACTCAAGTTGTAACGCTTACCTCGGTACTGAGTACGGAGATAGCTCTATCAATCGAGATTGATGCCGCCAAGAAAATGGCCGTGAGTCCTTTTCTCACGAATATGAGGCGCACGATTACGGCCACTCTCCGTAATGGTGACACGGTTGTCCCCGATGACCTTGCGGTATATCGTTGGGATGTGCTCGATGGAGGTTCATGGCGCGAGATTACCGACGATGACCTCTTCTATGTAGGGGGGCAGGGAAGCAGATGTCTGACAATCGACCGTGCCTATATAGACAAGGAGTTTATCCGTGTGGTGGCATTTCCCGTGGCCTATCCCGACAAGACGGTGGAGGCGCATACAAAAATCTATCGCTGGTACGGACAATGGGACGAACGTGAGGTGCTTACCCGTGGTAAGTTCATCCGCACCACGACCAGGGAGATAGAGGCTTGCTGTATCATCGACACGCCGAAGGGCGAGGTGGTGTCTCCTGAAAAATACTATGACATTACCCATATCTTCACCACCAATGAGAATGGTGCCCTGCAGCAGGTCATCGGTTACGGTGAGCGGGCTGTGGTTCCTGCCTCCATCGTGGGCAAAGACCCCAATGTGCTTCCCGTATTCGGTTGTGAGGTGTATGAACGCACGGCCTTGCGTGCCTGCTGTATCGACGGCAGGGTGGTCACACTGGATGGTGTAATCATGACAATGAGTATCTCACAAGAAACCGAGTAATTTATGAGCAGACCAAGATTTTTCAGCGTTCCGGCCGATGTGGCCGACACGCTTGTAAGGCGTGAACTCCGCCGCCATTGGTCAGAGGATGGTATGGTTAAAGTGCTGTTGAGTTCTTCTGACCTGTACGCATACGGAATTGACCGGGCCTTGTCCGAAGGAGCCGTAGAGCTCTCCCTGGAAGACGTTAAAAGATTATCAACCGAATAAAGAGAAGATTTATGAATATCAGTGCAATAGACGCTCTTGAAGCGATTGTCGATGGTGACACCATCGTACCAGGCATGAATTTTGTGTTGCCCTCAGGTGTGGGCACTACCCAGTATTATAACCCCTCTACAGGCAAGTGTACGCCGCATTATCCGGACACCCCCATAGTCCTATACCCCTATTGCTATTCGAGCAGCACGGGAAAGTTCCTAGTCCCGAGCAGTAAGGATATGATGTGGTACCTCAACGACCCGGATTCCTCGTCTTCCCAGATACTGACAGCCAAGGGTGGCAGTGTCGCTGATAAGTTCAAGGACCGTTTTGAGCTGACCACTTACACGGTGAACAACCAGACCTTCCCTGCCTTGAAGATAAAAGGTAACCTGGCCTCGGCCGATAACCTGAATGATGTGGTCATATACTTCAAGTCCACATTCAACGACATGGAGGTTACCTGTCATGGTGACATATCCGTCAAGGAGAGTGTCGGTGATATGTTTGACATCCTCATCAGCTGCATCAACGAGGCCGGAACGAGCGATACTGTAATCGACAACGACAGCGAGTATCTGGATTTGTCCGCTTCCCTTCAGAACTGCGGTGCAGATGTGTCTGCTTCCGGCTCCTGGTCCTGGATGCGTGCCACCTCGTCCGGTCTGGTTCCTGTTTCTCACGTCAGTGGTGTCACGGAAATCAGTTCCAATGGCAAGAAGCTCAGACTGTATGATGCAGCCATTGAGGGCACGGAGGAGTATTTCGCTTGTGTTACCCATAACGGTACCGCATACAGGAAAGGCATACAGGTTTGTGATACCCACGACCCTTACTACATCAATGTAGGCCGTAGTCAGGCCGGTAATCTGGTGAAGCAGTCGGACACCGTCACCTATACCCCTCAAGTGCTGTCACGCTCCACCCGTACCGTGCAGAGCGGCTGGTCATTCTCTTTCGTGGCACGCGACAATGACGGCAGTGTTGTCCGCTCCTCTTCTGGATCCACATTCAGTGTCGAGGGTGCCGAGGTTCATGAATATGGCGGTCTCAACATCCATATATCAGCATCGAAGTCATGAGCAAGAAGGTAGCAGCTTTTGACTCTCTCCTTCCGATGCCCAAGGATGGCGCATCCCTGTACACATGGATGAAATATGCCGATGATGCGCAGGGCAACGGAATGTCCGACAGTCCTGAAGGAAAGGCTTATGTGGGCTTTGCCTACAACAAGCCTACTCCTGAAGAGAGTGACAATCCTGCTGACTATAAGTGGCAGAAGGTGAAAGGCGACCCTGGAGATAAGGGTGACCCTGGGGATAAGGGTGACCCTGGAGACAAAGGTGATCCTGGTGATACCCCTATCACCATGTTTATCGACAAGACGGTCTTGTTTGTTCCTGTAGATCCAGACTCAGGAGCTTCTCTTTCTAAACGTGATTTTTCATTGGTTATCCGTTTGCAGCATGGGAACTATTTTGATGCACTCGGGAGCAACAGCATATCTACCCTTTCGTGGACTACGGACAACAGTGCCAGTACTACTGGTATAGCGCATATCCTTACGTCTGATAGCATCAGCAGCCTGTTCGCGGTTTTTGTTACAGTTCCTTCTGGCCAAGCATCGTCCAAACGTATCACCGAGATTTCTTTCACCTTGAATCATGTCTATGCCGGTACCGTCTACGGCAAGGTACAGATTGAATATGTACAACGTGGTATTGTCGGGCCTGCAGGGAAGACTGTCCCACAACCATACGACTGCGGTTGGTGGAGTATTGATGAGAGGTATGTGGTGAAGAACAATTATGCGCCTCTGGTCGGTTATCCCAAATGTGCAAATCCTCTCTACTATGTGCGTACGGAGAATGCTCTGCGACTCGATTCCGGAGGTTATCCTCTTGACCCTGCTACGGACTATGCCACCTATGGCGGTAATGGTGCTTGGCTTCTTTTTGAGAAATACGCTGCTCTGTACGTTGAGTTTCTTATGGCCAATTGGGCACGTTTCGGCAATGCGGAGGGTGGAGTCTTCTGGGCACATTACCTGTTCTCTGCCATGGGTATTCCTGACGGAGGTAGCGAAGCTGTGAATTACTCGGCCTATGTGGACGGTGACACTCCAATGTTCGATGATGCCACGCGACTCCTTACGGGAGCCTTTAATCCCAATCTCTTCCTTGATTTCAAGTATGGTGAGGTGAGGTGTAACCGTATGAGCGAGCCGTTTGTCCGCATGGACGGCTATTTCAAGAAAATTCGCCTCCAGGAAAGCCATAATGTCAGTATCCCGGCTTCCACACGCCTTACATCAAGCACCATCCGCACCAATCTTCCCAAGATACTGTTCATGCCGAATCCCGCCGATATAGTCAGCTATGACGGCACTGTGCTTGTAGACATGCCCTACATGGTTGACGGTACCAACTCTTGCATACTTCTTCAGAGCAACAACGGTATTCAGAATCTCAAGCAATACATGACATGGGGTGATGGTGGCAATTATGACATCCGCCGTTTCTTGACCGTCCTGTGTGCCGATGGCCGTATCAGTGATGCTTACAGCTATCGTGAAACTTCCAGCGGTTCTATCGGCTATCATCCTGATAAGGGATATACGACTCAAGGTGTCGTTCAGCGATATTCCGATGTGCCTGCAGGTTATTTCTATGTCGGTGGTATGTTTACCAAGTTCCTGTTGCTGGCCCCTGGTGATATGGTGCGTTTGAAGAGTTGCTATGTACCGTATGCGACCAATGACGGTCGTGGTACCATTGACGTGCTTGCCTGGTTCGTCGACAACAGCGACAACTTTGAGAATGTACCCCTCTATCTCCACATGCGGGTCCTCAAGTATTATGATGATGCTTCGGAGTCGGAATTTGTGGACTGTGACGAGGATGTTCTTTTTGATTGTACAAGTCCCAGCGAGGCTTTCTATGGTGATCATACAGCCTATGGAAGTAAATTTGTTGTGAGCAAGATGGATGGCAGTGAACTGGACATGACGTTTGTCCTTGAGGACACCGATACAGTAATCCCCCAAGATATATAACTTTTAAAAGAAGAACTGTTATGGAAAAGATTGATTTGGCTACCCTTGCAGACTTGTCAAGTGTTAGCTCCAATGACCGGATGCTTGGCTACAGCGTTTCGGGAAAGAAGTTCGGTATGATACCGGTTAGTTTTGTCACTCAGGAAGGCTATGCCTGCCGTCGTTGGGACATGACAAAGAGTACTCCTGTCGGTGAGGCCGTCGGAAATCTTGACTACCTGCGTAATCTGCCCTCCCTATTGGGCTTGGGCTGTTACCTCGTGGACAAGAACCATGGCCGCCGTAAGCTTGACCCTACCAATCACTATAAGTTCGCCACGGGTGAAGCTGCTTCCCTTGACGGCAGTATGGGCGACTACATGTGGGGTTGGGGTACGAAATGGTATTATGCCTGGTGGACGGAAGGCAACTATTATTACGAAGCTGCTTCCCTCAAGCCTATTCCAGGGCGTTTGAACTATACCATCCCTGTAGCTTCTACGAGTGCCTTGGGCGTGTCTGTCGTAGACCGTGAGAACCTTGAATTGGTCAGTGTCATCAGTGATGCCGCCAAGTACCGCGGTGGCAACAACGATGCGACCAAGGATGGTGCCTACAATACGATGCTCGGTCGTGCAGCAACCGCCCTCACCGCTGAAACATTCGGTAGCTACGCCCGTAAGAAGGGTAACGGCTGGGAAGGCTGGTGGTATGCCCATTCCGGCATTATCGGTGCTCTGTTCCGTATTATCTTCGGTAACCGTAATGTCCAGGCTGCTTATAATGCCAACAAGGATGCGAACGGATTGTATCAGGGCGGTCTAGGCTCTGGTGTCACCACCTTCAACGACACAACCTGGAGTCAGAAATTCTCCTATTATCCATTCCTCCCCACCTCTGTCGGTGTTGAGCTCGGCGATAGTTGCGGTACGGTTTCCTATACCGTGGAGGATGGCGATGGGAATAGTCTCGGAACTGTCTCCGTTCCCGTATTCTTCGGCTTGAAGAATTTTTTCGGATATCTCGGCCGTTTGGGTCGTGGAGAACTTCTCAGCAAGAATGCCGACGGTAGCGGAGACCTGTACGTGGTTCCCAAGATGCACAGTACCTACAGCATGAGCAGCCTTTCCGGGTTGGTCAAGGCAGCCACGCTGCCGGCAGCTGCTACGGCTTCCACATGGGAATACATCCAGCAGCTGTCAATGAACTTCCTTTGTCATTGTCCTACTGTTACAGGAACACCTGCTACATCCTCTACTTACTACAGCGACGGCATGTACAACGACAATGCTGTTTCGGGTCTCCGCGTGCCTTATCGCGGTGGCGTTGGTATCAATGGAGCCTCTGCTGGCCTTGAGTACTTCTCTGCGAACTATGGTGTCTCGCATGCCTATGGGCTCTTTGGCTCGCCCCTCTGCGAAGCAGAAGAGGACTGGGACACAACGCCTACGCTGGTGCCCGCATGATAGCAGGGAAGCCGTAGGAACCTTGGGATGCAGAGTGTCCGTAGGACACAAAGAACCCAAGGTGCGTAGCACCGCACCCAAAGAGCCCCGTTAGGGGCTTTTAAAAAAGAAAAAAACAATTTGCTCCTTGACATTCTTTCCATATTCAGATTTTGTGTAAATTTGCAGCGTATCATCCATGATGATATCGGTTGTTGTCTCTACATGTGAGCTGTTTCGGGTCTCCGCGTGCCTTATCGCGGTGGCAATGGTAACAATGGAGCCAATGCTGGCCTTGAGTACTTCAATGCGAACAATGGTGTCTCGAATGCCAATGGGCACAATGGCTCGCCCCTCTAACTTCCCGACATGGGCATTCGTCTGCCCCATGTCTTGAAAATGAGGCAAGACCGCACCCCATGGTGAAAGATGCACGATGCAAGAAGTGCCGGTAGACGTACTTGTACGGCCGACGGCAGGGACCAGAAGACGCAGACGAACCGAATGACACCGCCATAACACCGCCATGACACCGTGAAACGGAAGGGACACATATCTGAGACTGTTGCGACGCAGGAGAATTTCCAGTCCGCATATTGGGGCTATTCCCGTGAGAAGCGCGACCGCCATGAAGTTCGGACTTTCGAGTCTGACCTTGAGGCAAACCTTGAGGAGCTTCTCCATGCGTTTGCAACATGTTCTTTCCGTACTTCCCCTTATATTCCCAAGGAGGTCTTTATCCCCAAGCATCGTATAGTACACAAGCTCCCGGTATCCAATCATGTCATCCAGTGGGCATCCGTGCTGCCAGTCGAAAGCTGGCTTATGGACACTTTGTATTTCCGTTCTCCTGCCTGTATACCAGGCAAGGGGACGCATTTCTTTGTAAAGCAAGAAATGTCGGAACTGCGGAGCTGCAGTCAGCAGGAACTGTATTATCATGTACAGCTTGACGTGCACCATTATTTTCCGAACATCCATCATGGATTGATGAAGGAACGGTTGCGTAACAAGATTAAAGACCCTGTACTCCTCCATTTCCTGGATGAGTTCATCGACAGCTTCCCTTGTGGCCTTGTCATGGGAGTCAAGCTTTCCCAGCTGCTCTCAGGTCTTTACCTCACCCCATTCGACAGGATTGCCTTGCGTTGCTTCGGTATAGGTGATGACGTAGAGCGTTTTCGCTATTGGCAGGACCGCTACGTCACAGACTCATTCATGACCTGCCGCACACAGGAACAGGCTGCAGAACTGGCCAAGGGTGTCGGGTATCTTAATGCCAAGTTTGAGCGTTACGTCCGCGAAGGTCTGAAGCATTACAGCCGCTTCGCTGACAATATCGTCATCAAGCATGGTGATAAGGCCTTCCTTCATTTGATGGTTGAGCTTGCCGTAATGACACTGGCCCGTGACTTCTACCTTCAGGTGAACAAATCGTGGAATGTGCGTCCTACGTGGATGGGCAACGACATCTGCGGCTATGTCCTTTACCACGACCCATGATGCTGCGCAAGCGCAACAAGAAAGCCCTATGCCGTCAGGTGGCTAAACTTCGCAAGAAGGGATATTCCGAACGGGATATCCGTCTCAAATGTGCCAGCCGTGCCGGCTTTGCCTCTCATGCAGATACACATCATTTACTAACAAGTTTGAATATGGAAAAACGATTAGGAACGGTTGTCAAGAACCGCAAGAAGAAGTCCCCGTTTGAGGACATGACCGTGGAGCAGAAGAAGTCCGTCGATGACATCGTATGCTTCAAGGAAGAAGACGAGAACAAGTGTCTGATACTTCTGAAGGATTACCGGATAGAAGATTCGGTGATAGAGAGGAATGACGACGGCACCCCTCAGCAGCGCATCGCCATCCGCTATCAGATGATCGATAGCGTCACAGGTGCCGACACAGACAGTCCAACGTACAAGTGGAAGGAAGGCGATTGGTATTCCTTCAGCGGTTCAAAAGTGATGATAGACCAGGCACAGAACGATTTCTCCCGTGAGGATCTTCCGCTGGTCACTGTCATCAGGGAGTTTACCAACAAGAACCGAAAACGGTTCTATAAATTTACTTAGCCAATCCTCATGGTAGGTGCGGCATAAAAAGAGAGAACTATGAACAGACGAATCTACACCTCGCGTATGTCGTACAGTCGCTATGACGATACGCATTGCCTCGCCTACCTGAACGAGGAAGTAGTTGAGAACTATGTGCCGGACGATGCGCCGGAAGATTTTGAACCAGTGACAGGCTATGCCTACAGTGGTCCCGAGGACGATGGCGGTACCATGATTGATGCTGCCAATGAGTCGTGCGACAGCCTTATCAACGGTATCATACGTTCGCACTACTCGCAGACCGAGGAGGATGCCATCAAGACGCATCAGATAATGCTCTTGAAGGACCCCGAGTGTGACAAAGCTTCAGAGTACGCTTCTGAATGGGCGGCATTCTGCACTGAACGGGAAAATGCCATACGCATTGTCGACGGATGGTTGTCATAAACGTGAATATTTAAGATTGTAGAGCGGCAATGCCGCTCTCGTCTTTTTTTATTTTCATAGTTCGTGCTACTTTTGGAGTAACCAAATGTAACAACTATGAAGAAATTATTATCGTGGCTCAAGAAGAGCAACCGCCTAAAGCATCTTATAGGTGGTATCGTCATTGGTACAGGTGCCAATGATGTGTATTGTGCAGCGTATGCCGGAGTTGGCGTGGGTGCTGCTTTGGAATTGAAAGACCATCTCTATGGTGGTAGGTTTGATTGGGTGGATATAGCCGTTACCATGATAGGGGTATGCGTCGGCCATCTTATCAGGAGGGCAGTGCTATGATTCACATACTCGATATTGGCCCCATGCTCTCCGTCGTGGCCGTGGTGATGGTCATCGTATTGCTGGCGATGGTGATAGACCTGCTCAGCGGCATCAACAAGGCACGACAGAACGGAAAGATGCGCACATCGTGGGGGCTGAAGCGTACCGTAAGCAAATTTATCATGTATGAGGGAAGCCTGCTCATCGCGGCAGGAGTGGATGTGCTGCTACATGCCTCGCACCTCTACGACCTGCTGCACCTGGATGCCATACGTGGCGTGCCCTTCGTGACATGTCTCGTGGGCGTGTTTATCTGTATGGTGGAGTTCATGAGCGTGCACGAGACGGCCGACACGAAGACCAAGAAGGAGTGGGCAGAGACGGCACGGCTCATAGGACAGGTGGTGGCGAGAGACGAACTGGTGGATGTCATCAAGGATGCCATCAAGGCATCGCAAACACAAGACCATGAAGGCGAGCGACCGACTTATTGAAGCTCTCAAACGGTTTGAGGGGCTACGCACGGAGGCATACCTGTGTGCTGCAGGCCGATGGACGATTGGCTATGGCCATACGCTCACCGCACGCGAGGGGATGATCATCGACGAGGCACGCGCTGAACATCTCCTTCGCCAGGACGTGAAAAGCATCGAGCGGTGGCTGACATCGAAGAACATCACCGAGGAGCAGCACCAGTTCGATGCGCTGGTATCGTTCATCTTCAACCTCGGCATCGCCAGCTTCTATGACTCTACGCTGCGCAAGGTCATAGAGCGTGGTGGCACAGAAGAGGACATCTGCAAGCAATGGATGCGGTGGGTGCACGTAAAGAAGGAGGTGCTGCCTGGGCTGGTGAAACGCAGAGAGTGGGAATGTAACCTGTTTATCAAGGGAGAATACTAAGCGAATTGAAAATTAAAAATTGAAAATTGAAAGACAATATTATGAAGCGGTTTGTCAACTACTTTTGTGGGGCTTTTGCTGTGCTGTGCTTCACCATAGCCTCTATATGTTTCTACAATACGGTGATTAGGACGGGGGGCAAGCACGAGACCGTATACGACACCATTCCGTGGTTCGATACCATCCCGTACTATCTGCCTGTGCCGAGAGACAGCGTGGTGATCCGTTACGTCACGGCAACACTCCCGGCTGCTCACGACTCTATTACGGCAGACGATGCCCCTGAGGATGCCGTATGCGAAAAGGCGGTCAGTGACAGCGCGAGGGTAGTGGTACCCATCACGCAGAAGGTATACAGCACACCGGACTTTACCGCATACGTGAGCGGATACCAGGCTTCGCTCGACAGCTTCAATATCTACAGGCAGCACTACCAGCTGGAGCCGCGACCGCCCGACAAGACGAGCCGATGGGGCTTGTCGGCAGGCACAGGAGTGGCGTGGACTCCTGACGGATTGAGGCCCGCGCTGTTCGTCGGGGTGACGTACACCTTCAAGCGCTTCTGACTGTCTTTTTATAAGTGGATGATTAAGGCCATATTTGCTGAAAAATAACAGCAGATATGGCTTCACTTATTACTACGATACCCGATGTCATTTTCCCTTACGAGCTGAATCAGCTGGTTATAGCATCAGCCAGTGATGTAGGCGTAAAGATGGTATATGCCGACAAAACTGTACTGGATACGATTTTGTCTCCTTATAAAGGCGAAATTGCCATTTACAACATGGCTACACACATCCTAGATTATGTCGGGAATGAGATGGAAACATTAACCATTTTTCTCAATGACAAGGCTGTTAAAACAGTGCTGATACTCCCTAATACTTTGGGCGTTTCAGACAAAGCTTCTGACTGCTACCATGACATATTCCTTTCACGTGCATCAAGCAAATATACTCATGCTGCGGCCAAAGAATTGCTACATTTTGTATATAATGGTGAAACTTCTGGTACGATTAAGGCTGTCGTGAAGAAAGACGGGAAAGTGCAGGTAAGTGAGCAACAGATGGCAATAACCTTGCCAGATGGTATTGTGACGCTCGATGTGTCACCTTCTTTGTTGTTCTCGCTTGAGAACTACGAACTCATAGAATATACTGTCATGATGGGGACTAGAAAAATGAAATATCGAATGCTTCCTGATGGACTGGCCGATGATATTCATGAATTCGGTTTCATAAACTCATACATGCAGGAGGAGTACATCACGCTGATGGGCGAGGCTGAGCGAGACATGAAAATAGAAAGACGCCATGCTTATGTGCATGGGCAACTTCGTAATTTTCATGTAGAAGCTTTCCCTCACTGGTCAATCAAGACTTATATTACGGATGACATGGCAGGCATGTTTGATGATTTCGTTGCAGCCAAAGATATATGGAGAAAGAACGATGGATGTGTGCTTGCCATAACGGATGCTGAAGACAAGACATCATCGCTCAAGGCTGCGATGAATATTGGAAGCATCACGTTACGTGAAGCAGGACGTATATATCTTCACCGCCCTGTACGTCCTGTGAAGACCTTCGACGAAACCTTTGACGATACATTCCAATGACACCCAAGGCGATACATATGAAGGATGCGGTGGAGCTGCTCAAGGACAGACAGCCGCACAGACTGCGCGTGTGGAAGATGCAGACGGGCGACATCCTCACCTACAAGGATGCCGTATACGTGGGCAGCAACGAGCGTGGCGGTACCGTCACCGTGAGGCTGCTGCGCTCAAGGCAGGTACGCACCTTCAGGAAGATATGCTTTTTTGAAATTGACAACCTTAACATATACCTATGATGGAGAATGAATACTTACAGCCAGGAGGAGAAATTTTTGATATCCCCGGGAGCGCTTTCCAGGCAGAGATGGTGAGCGTGGAGGACACCACGACGGTGTTTGATACCGACTTCGACTGGGACATTCAGGCAATAACTGTTCCCGGACACGAAGGACTGACCTTTGTACCATGGGGCGCGGACAACCAACTGCCCTACAAAATCATCCGCCTGGTGGGCGGTGACGAGGTGACGGCACAGAATAAGCTGTTCAACATCGAGACCTGCTACGGTGCCGGGCTCGAACTGGTGGACAAGCTCACGGGACAGCCTACCGAAGACGACGAGATAGAGGAGTGGATGGAGCGCCAGGCACTGCCCACCTTTATGCTGGAGCAGATAACGGACATGAAGTATTACTACTTCGCCGTGTCGGTGATCATCCTCTCCAAGGATGGCACACGCATCAACAAGATACGCCACAAGGAGGCGTGCTATTGCCGATTCCAGACACCCAACAAGAACGGACGCATCGAAAACGTGTTCTACGGTGACTGGCGTCGCGGATTGCCCAAGACATGCGAGAAGATTCCCCTGCTCGACCCCTACGACACGCTGGCCGACCTCAAGCAGCGCCTCGGGCTGATACCGCTCGACAATGGTGCCATGGGAGCAGCTACCAAGGAACGCAAGTTTGCCATCCTCTCGCGCTTCCCCACAGCAGGCAACCAGTTCTACCCCATACCGTACTACAGTGCTATATGGCGAGGCGGCTCCTACGATGAGAAGCGACTGATCAGCGTGGGCAAGCGTGCCAAGCTGCGCAACTCGACTTCCATCAAGTACCACGTGGAGGTGGAGCGCGACTACTGGGCACGTATATGTAAGGAGGAACATCTCACCGACCCGAAAAAGATGCTCGACCGCGTGAAGAAAGAGAAGGAGAACATCCGCGACTTCGTCACGGGCATCGAGAACTCGGGCAAGGTATGGATATCGGGATTCTACGTCAACCCCAACGGCGACGAGGTGAGGGATATCCGCATCAACGTCATCGACCAGGGCAGAAAGGAGGGAGGCGACTGGACAGAGGATATACAATCGGCATCCAACACCATCTGCTATGCCGACAATGTGCATCCCAACCTCGTGGGCGCGGTACCGGGCAAGGCGCAGACCAACAACAGCGGCTCCGACAAGCGCGAGCTCTTCACTATGAAGCAGGCTCTGGAGACCTCGTTCAAGGATCTGCTGCTGCTCCCCATCCGCGTATGCTGCAGATTCAACAAGTACAAGCGCGTGCGCCCCACCATCAACATGATACAGCTGACCACGCTCGACAAGCACAAGGATGCTGAAACAGTAACCACCAAACAGAACAGGAACAATGATAACGATTGACCAACCGACATTCGAGCAGCATGTGCCGGCTTTCGCATCGGCCGAGGACTACACCTACATGCGCATACGCCCCTATATCGACGTGACGGCACGTGCCGTCGAGGAACGGGAAGTAAAGATTGGTGCCGATACACCTGGCACGTTAGTATCGGCCGTGGTGCGCTACGTGTGCCTGGCTGCAGCGCGTAAGGCCGTGCCGCAGCTCGACCTCATACTCACCCCCAACGGCTTCGGTGTGGTGTCAAACCAGAACGTGGCCCCGGCCAGCCGCGAGCGCGTCGGTGCACTGATCGAGCGACTGCGCATCGACGAGAGCGAGGCTTTCGACATGCTGCTGGCCGAACTGCTGCAGACCGACTGGGCCAAGAGCGCCACGGCTGAGAGCTACATCACATCGCTCCTCTACTGCCCCTCGATGATGCAACGCTACGGCATCAAGAGCGAGGAGGGACACGAGGTGTACTATCAGGAATGGCAGCAGCTGCAGAACCGCTTGGCTGTGGCCGAGGAAAAGGTTAGGCTGCTCATATCTCCCGAACTGTACGACCGACTTGTAGTGGTGCAGCGCATACCTGCCGAACAGAACAGGTACGAATATAATATCGTTCTCGAGCAGGCACGTAAGGTGGTGGCCGCGTGGATCAGCGCCGACCGCTATCCGCTGGCACCTCGCACACTGAGCCACCGCCTGCTCGATACTATTCAGCAGCATGCCGACAAGCTGCAGGAGTACAAGTCGTCATCAACGTACCAGGCCAACAACAGCAAGCCCTATGAGAACAGAAAAGAAGACTCGGCCTATTTCTTCGGCTGACATCGAGACGCTCTACGATGCTTCCGTGGGAGGCAAGGCCGAGCGCTACAGCATCAGTGTGCCGAAATCCTGGAGCGAACTCACCGACGCGCAGCTGCGCTACGTGTACACCCTGCTGGCCATGGGCTGGATGGGCGACACGCTGCAGACCTACTGCCTCATGCGGTGGGCTGGCTTCGAGGTGGAGCAGCGACGCACGGCACGTTACTGGCTCGTGCGCCATGAGGGCAAGCTGCTGCAGGTGGACACGCAGGACATAGCAAGCAGCATAGAGGCCATGGACTGGCTGGGCGAGACACCCGACATGCCTGTGCGCATCGGCACCGTGGACGGGCACGAGGCCATCGATGCACAACTCCACGGACTATCCTTCGGGGATTACATCCGGCTGGAAAACTACTACCAGGGCTATCTCCTGAGCAAGAACGACAAGGCCGTGGCGGCTATGGCCGAGATTCTCTATCCGGGCATCGAGGGCGAAAAGATGGAGCCATACCTGGCCTACAACATCATTCAGTGGATGGTGTCGCTCAAGAAACTGTTCGGCCAGCTGTGGCCCGACTTTTTCCGCCCTGCATCGGCCGATGCTGATGGCACACCGCCCGACATGCGTGCCGTCATGGTGGCCGAGATACGCGCCCTCACCGGGGGCGACGTCACCAAGAACAGCACTGTGCTCGCTACCGACACGTGGGATGCACTCACTGAGCTTAACGAGAAGGCACGCGAGGCACGCGAGTTTAACGAGAAGACGAAGAAATGAGAGTGATGAGAACAGCCACCGTCATCGCCACAGGGCAGCGCGTCATGATCACCGACGAGACGCACACCTGGTACGTGGACGAGGACGGCAACATATACAAACCGCAAGAAATAGAATTTACCAATGAACGCCAAGACATTCTTTGACTTCAACGCCTACATGGCACGCCTCACGCGGCAGAACCGCCTCGCCAAGGCCGAGGGCTTCCACCCCTGCGACTGCTCGGGCATCGGCCACCTTGAAGGTATATTGCAGAACATGCGTACCAAGAAAGCCTTCGTCTGCACCTCCGACGTGGCCGAGGAGAGCACCGTCAACCGTGGCGGCGGCTACTTCAAGCGCCGCGTATTCACCGTCTTTATCATCAAGCGCTTCCGCACGGGTGATATGGCATCGTTCCGTGCTGCGCTCGACACCTGCCGAGAACTGATGCGACAGCTGCACTCAAAGTTCATCATCGACGAGGAAGATCTGCAGAACGACCTCGTCTACCTCAACGTGGGCAACGTCAAGAGCCGCGAACTCGGTGGCCAGTTCCTCGACAGCGCCACGGGGCTCTACTTCACCATCTCCATGGACGAACCTACCGACCTCAGATATAACGCAGCAGAATGGGATACAACAAGCGATTAGCCACACCCGAAAGGCATAGCGGAGGATGGACCAACTACTCCGAGGCCGTGCGCCCCTATATCGAAGCCTGGACAGACAAGATGGTGGAGATATGGGGCGACCGCATGGAGCAGATGAACATCCGCGACACGGGTGCGCTGGCCTCGTCGCTCGAAGAGGGCAGCGTCTCGTTTGGCGACGAGCAGATAGATGCCACCTTCAAGTTCCTCCTCTATGGCATCTATGTAGACCTCGGTACCGGTAACGGATACACGCGAGGCAATCCGGGCGACCTGCAGATACTCAACCCTGTCTACCGCCTCGAACACGGCCTCGACAAGATGCGCAAGCGGCGGCCATGGTTCAATACGCCATGGTACATCTCCGTACAGGTGATGAAGGAGAAGCTCGCCTCCATCGCAGGCGACCACTTCGTGGGACTCTTCGACACCCTCAACGAGCGCGAAAGGAAATAAGATACGTTGTGTTTTTTTACATATTTTGTGTTATATTTTTTTCTTGTCCATTTTGTAATGGCGGAAGAGTCGGCCGCAGCGATGCGCCCGGCTCTTTTTTTTTTATGAGAAATACGAAAATTCGTACAATTTACTTGCGTAGTACGAAAATTCGTACTACCTTTGTAGTGTTAATAATAAAAGCAGTGAACAACATGGAAACAATGAAAGTTACAGAACAAGAACGAGAGTTGATTGAAGGGATTAGGAACTACAACAAATCATTCCCCGATGGTTATCCCGAATTGCTGTGGTACCTCCAACAACTCTTCGACAGCATGGTAAAGCAACCCTATTAAAAAATCGAGGCTCCCTTCGGGGAGCCACTTAAAAAACTTCAATATATATGGAAATCGTAATCAAACAACAGCAACAGGACAGAGTGTGTGACATGAAAAAGCGTCTCAGCAACATACTTATGACTATTTCGTGGCGCGAGTTTGCCAACACCTATTTCGGCCGCTCATCATCGTGGCTCTATCACAAGATGGATGGTATCGATGGCAATGGAGCGCAAGGTGGCTTCACCAAGGAAGAGGCACAACAGATGCACGGTGCGCTTTGCGACCTTGCCGACCGCATACGTCGCGCCGCTGACAATATCCCCATAGGCAATGACACTGCTCATTATTAACAAAAGCCGCCTGATGCCTACAGGTGCGAAAGCCTCCCATCACGGGAGGCTTTTTTTATTTCATCATCTGCCCTAAGCGGAAACTAAATACGGCCACAGCTGCTACGATAGCGATGCCTGCCAACCACAACAGCACTTGGAAGAAACGATAAAGAAAATTTTCCATATCAGCTTGATTTTACCGCAAAGATACACATTTTATCACAGGCTCGACAAACTTTTTTCAAGCCTGTGATAATTTTTTTTCACGCCTGTGATAATTTTTTTTCACCGAAACGAAAAAAATAGCGCCAGCCGCTTGGCAGATTCAAATTAAGTCCATACCTTTGTCACGCTAACATAAAACCATTGGTCCTTGACCACCGCCTACGACGCTCGGTAATGCGTCCACGAAATGTTGTGGATTTTTTTATGTCCATACCTTAGCAGATAGCCCGTATTGGGCGACTCTGACTGTACGAAATAAGGCGGCTGTCTATCCGAAAAATTGAAGAGTGTCCTCACGGGCGTGACCTTGGTTTTTGTTAGCAACGGATATGACGGCCGTTCTTTTATTCCGTCAAAACGCTAACAAAAACCAAGGTATGGACAGAAGTCTAAAAATCGTGACTGGCTATCGACTGCCGGCACTGGAGGAGCAGAGACGCTCCATCCGTCTGAAGCAGAGCGCCCGCGAGGCCCTGCAAGTCATCAACCGCGTCATCGGTGAGGAGTTCACCGCCAGGGAGTGGGCATTTACGCTCACGCTGTGTGTGCTGTTCGTCTCCCTCTGCTCAACGTCGCCCCTGTTTATCGCTGCCTCACTGGTGGCCACGGCGGTGCAGCTGCGCTCTATCAGGAAAGGAGGTGCGAGATGACAATCCAAGAACTGTCCGCAGTACTGCAGTCAGGAGCTCTTCAGATGAAGGAAGGTGAAGCCGCAATTATCATCCTGAATACAGGCAGACAATCACAGACCTACGTGAGAGGTGCGGACAAAGACCTTAAAACTGCCCTAACTGCTTCCTTGCTTGGAGAAAAGGGCGTGTGCGATATCGTAGTGAGCACAGTGAATCAAATTCATGATTCCTTGAGAGAAACTGTTCACGAAGTTATTACAGAGAAAGGAATCGTCGCTAAGTCAGTTCCGGGCATGAAAGGAGGTGAGGTGGTATGAAACGTGTGATGTATTCCGTGACCACTCTGAAGGGTGGTACCTCAAAGAACAAGGAGGTTCATAACTGGGCGAAGCTGTGGGAGGGCTATGAGTTCCCTACCTCGGAAGACTTCTCCGACTGGCTGGGGCGTCTGCGCAGTTTCGTGGATAAGCTGAATGCCCGATACAGGCAGGGTGCCCAGCTGGTCGTTACCCATTGCAACAACTATCAGTATGTGACGGTGAGTATTGCCTGCCGTCTCGACAGCGATATCGTGAGGTTCCACAATTGCCTGGTGCCGTTCACCTATAAGAAGGAAGGAGGTAAGGTATGAAACCGATTGAGATGCAGAAGACCACCATCAAGGACAAGGATGGAGTGTGGGAAGAGCACTACCATCTGTATGTAGGGGACGACTACCTTGAAACATCGCTGAACCTTGACGAGGTGGCCGACCTCAGAGATTTCCTTACCGAGTATATTAACCGAGAAAAGAAAGAGAACCATGGATAAAGATAGCACAACCAAACGTATGCTGAGCGATATGCTGACAACCTTCATCCCTGCATTGGACAAAGAAAAGGATGACCCTGACACCATTCTCCTAACCACCGATGAACTGATGGCACGCATGCAGCCCGTGATGAGCGTCAACAAGGATGAACTGTCCCGGATGCTCTTTGAATTAGGATTCCGGCTAAAATACGAAGGCGACACGTGGAAGTGGGCGCTCAAGTATACATGATTCAAGAGATTGTTGTATATTTGCACAAACGTAAGGAGGAAACAGTATGAGCATTTTAGGCTATTTCATCATCGGCATCGTTGCAGGTGCAATAGGTGTCGCACTTGATACCCACCGCAAGAAGCGCCTGGGCATCAAGGATGAGCCCAAGCAGCCCAAACCTAAGAAGTACAAGGCCGACTGGGTGTCGAAAGAGAACTACGACAAGTTCCTCCGTACGGGTGACCGAAACTATCTGTGGAAGAAAGACTATAAGCGTTTGGACGAATACTAATAGTCTTTTTATTCTCCGAATTAACGTGTTACTTTTGGCTCATTACCAACTGTAACACGTTTTTCTTATGAATGAAAATGAGATAAAAACCGTCGAACTCATCATCAACAATGACAAGGCACGCAAGAAACTTTCCGAGCTGGAGCAGGACTTCGCCAAGGTGGTGAAAAAGAAAGACGAAGCTCTTGCCATGGGCGACTGGGATGGCGTAAAAAAAGCAACTGCCGAAGCCAGGAAGCTGGAGCGTCAGATGGATGGCGTGCGTACACGGGCCGAGTCGGTGGGCAAGGTGCTCGCCAACCTCGACAAGGCCACACCCAAGCAACTGCAGAACACCATCAAGCAGATAGAGCGCTCGCTCAATAGCGGCACTGTAGAGCGAGGCAGCAAGGAGTGGCGAACGATGACCGAGCAACTGCGCAGATGCAAGCAGCAGCTATCCGACGTAAGAAGAGAAATGGACGCAGCCGGCTCCTCATCTGACCGCTTCGCTGCATGGGGACAGAAGTGGGTGGGTATCGCCACCACCTTCACACTCGGCAAGAACCTCGCAAGTCAAGTGGTCGGTACCGCACGTCAGTATGTGCAAGCCTATGCCACGATGCAGGAGGCCGAGGCCAACGTGATGAAGTACACGGGTATGACCAAGGAGCAGGTGGCCGACCTCAACGAGGAGCTGAAGAAGATGGACACCCGCACCCCACGCGAGCAACTCAATGCACTGGCCGGTGAAGCTGGCCGACTGGGCATCACCTCGAAGGAGGGTCTCCTTGAATTTGTCGACGCAGCCGACAAGATCAATGTGGCCCTTGGCGAGGATCTTGGCGAAGATGCCGTTTTGAACATAGGTAAACTGGCACAAATGTTCGGGGAGGACGAAACGAAAGGATTGCGTGGTGCAATGCTCGCTACGGGCTCGACCGTCAATGCCGTGGCGCAGAGCTGTAGCGCCAGCGAACCGTTCTTGGTTCAGTTCGCCGCACGCGTGGCAGGTGCAGCGCATCAGGCTGGCATAGCACAGACCGATATCCTCGGTTTCGCGGCTGCCATGGACGAGAACATGCTGCGCGAGGAGACATCGGCCACGGCCTATCAGAAGATTCTGATAAAGATGAATACCGACACGGAGAAGTTCGCAAATGCAGCAGGACTCGAATTGAGTTCCTTCTCAAAACTCCTCAAGGAGGATGCCAACGAGGCACTCCTGCAGTTTGCCGAGGGACTGAGCAAGAAGGGCGGATTGGCCGACCTCGCTCCCATCTTCGGAGACCTCAAGACGGAGGGCGCAGGCGTGTCCACCGTGCTGTCCGTCATGGCTGGCAAGGCCGACGAGATACGCGAACATCAGAAGCTGGCCAACGAAGCCTATCGAGAGGGCACAAGCATTCTTAAGGAGTTCAATGTACAGAATACTACAGACCAAGCTAAGCTCGAGAAGGGCCGGAAGAGATTGGACGAAATTAGCATTAAACTGGGAAAGCAATTATTACCTATCATGTCGAACGGCATACACCTCACATCGACGAGCATGAAGCTGCTATCCTCGATGATTTCGTTCATGGTGAAGTACAGTGCAGAGATTGCAGCCGTATCCGGTGCAATAGCCTTCTATACGGCATGGGTATATAAGTCCGTCATTGCCGACAAGCTGCAGGTGTTGTGGAAGACCAAGGTGGTGACCGCGTTCAACGCCACTACCGCTGCAGCCAAGAAGCTATGGGCTTCGCTTGCTGCCAACCCTTGGATAGCATTGGCAGCAGGAATAGCTGCTGCAGGGGTGGCCATCTACAAGTTCGTGCAGCGCAGCCAAGAGGCCAAGAAGATTGTGGGCGATGTCAATGAGGCTGCCACCAAGAGTTATGCCGCCGAAGAGGCCAAGATACGCGAGCTCACGGCCATCATTGAGGACAATAATGTCAGTCTGACACTGCGCAATAAGAAGCTGGAGGAACTCAAGAGTATCGTGCCTGGTTATCACGCAAGCCTCACCACAGAAGGGGAACTCATCAACCACAATACGGAGGCCATCACCGCCTACCTCAAGGCCAAGGAGATGGAGATACGCCTCGATGCCATACTGGAGAAGAAGCGCGAGCTGATGGCCAAGCGCACCGAGGACGAACTGAAGCAGCAGAAGGCACAGGGCAAGATGGAGGGACTCAACAAGAAAGGCCTTGGCTACGACTACTGGAGCGGTGTGAACAACAGAGCCGGGCGACGGATTGCAAGGACCGACGAAGCTCTGGCCGAGCTGGACGCATTGTACAAGTCCATTGCTGCAGAGTATACACCTACGGTGAATCCCAACCCCGACCCGACAAAGACAGGTGGGGGTGGTGGAGGAGGGGGAACACCCAGCGATGATGCCATCAAGGCCGCCAAGGCCGAACTGCAACGACAGGCCGATCTGCAGAAGATGCAGCAGCGCCTGCTCTATGAGTCCGGACAAGTAAACCAGGAGCAATACGCCAAGGCGCTGCTCGATATCGACGCAGAGATGTATGCAGCCCAGCGTGACCTCTATGCTAACTACTCGGCCGAATGGCTGGAACTCGAAAACAAACGCCTCGATACCGAGAAACAGAAACGCAAGGAGAGCAACGACTGGAGCATGGCCGACATCGAGCGACAAGAAAAGGAAGAAACCAAGCTGCTGAAGGAACAACATGCCCAGGGCATCGTCAGTGATAGGCAGTATCAGGAGGAACTGACCAGGATAAAGGTAAAGTACCTGCGTCGTCGTGCTGAAGAAGCGAAGAAATGGGGACAGGATGCACGCCAATACGAAGAACAGGCCGAGCAGCTGCTGCTCGATGACCAGCTGGCCAAGCAACGCGAGTTCCTCGAAAAGGCTGCTGCCATGCGCGAGGAGTACACAAAAAAGTCCATCGAGCAGCGCAAGACCGACGAGCTGGCCTTGCTCGATGAACTCTACAAAAAGCAGCTGGTGAGCGAGGAGGAGTACCAGCGATTCAAGAAGCAGATAGAGTACAAATATGCCAAGGAGGGGCAGGGCGATAGCACCGCCAATCTTGGAGGCTCCACCGATGATCTGTCGCAGGGAGTGCTCGCTATCGGTGACGCCATCGACAACCTCAACGCCAAGCTGCTCGACGGCAAGGCCGAGTGGGAAGACTATGCCGCCATTGCCGTGCAGTCCATTGGTATGATCAACGCCATCATGGGCGCTGCATCCCAATATATGGAGGCCTGCTACGATGCCGAGTCCGCTGCCGTGGAGGCACGCTACGACAAGGAGATAGAGGCTGCTGGCGGTAATCAGAAGAAGATATCGGCCATCGAGAAACGCAAACAGGATGAACTGGCCGAGCTCAAGACCAAGTACAACGAGCGTGCCATGGCCATAGAGATAGCACAGGCCGTAGCATCAACCGCCATGGCGGCCATCAATGCCTATGCTTCGGCTGCTGCCATCCCTGCCGTCGGCTATATCTTGGGACCCATTGCTGCAGCTGCTGCCCTCGCTGCTGGCGGATTGCAGATAGCAACCATCAAGAAGCAGCACCAGGCTGAAGCTGCAGGATACTACAGTGGAGGATTCACAGGAGGCCGTCGGTACCGACAAGTGGCAGGGGTAGTCCACGAAGGGGAGTTCGTGGCCAATCACGAGGCCGTGAACAATCCGAACGTGCTGCCGATACTCAATCTCATAGACCAGGCACAACGCAACAATACCGTCGGCTCACTGACTGCAGCGGACGTGAGCCGCTCCATCAGCGCACCGCTCGGTACCGTGGCAGGCGTACAGGCTGCTGTACCTACGATTCAGGTGGTCGATTCCGGGCAGCAGCGCACAGCCGAGACCATCGACCGTCTGGCCGATGTGCTCGAAGGTGGCATACAATCCTACACCGTGCTCGAAGGCCCCGACGGATTTGAAGCCAAATGGAACAAATATCAACGACTCAAGAAACGTAAAAACGGATGATACAACTGTATATCGACGGCAAGCCTGCCGTAATCAAGAGCGGTACATCATTCAAGTTCTACCGCGAGAATATCTATTTCACCGATGCCGAGGACTACACGCTCGATGTCACGCTGCCCTTGCAAGGATGCCCCGAGAACCTTGCCATCTTCTCGGCCATACATCGCCCTGAGATGTCGGCCGTACACCTCATTGGAAAGAAATATCCCTTCCACTTCATTGCTCCACCTCTCGACATCACAGGCTCGGCCATCGTCACGGAGATAAACGAAATGGAGGTGAAGGTGCAGCTGCTCGCAGGATCCTCCGTCCTCAACTTCGACAAGACAGATGAATTTGGTAACGATATCTATATTGATGAACTGGACTTAGGCGCGGCATATGACATTACCTATCCTGGAGTGAAATATGATGGAGTTGGACGAGGTTCATTGTGGAGCAAGATTGCTGGAAATGAAGCGTTATTGCATAGTTCCTACGACAATTCAATCGATAAATGTGTCTGTTTCCCCGTTTATTCCGAAGCGTCTGATACTGTTGTCAACGTTCATGTCTATGATAACATAAGTCGGCCATCTTATGAGTTGGGACGTAGTTTTGAGTACTTTGCCGCTCAGCCTTATCTTTTGCTCGTCATTGAAAGAGTATTCAAGGCCATAGGTTATACTCTTAGTCCCAATAATGCAATTGCTCAATCGTGGCAACGCAATCTTTTTATAGCGAATGCACGTAATGAATACCTCTACAACCGTATCCTGCCACATTGGACCGTAAGCGAGTTTCTCAAAGAAGTGAGTATCTTTTGTGGAGTGATTTTCGTGACTGAGGGAAATATAGTGAATGCTGTACGCAAGGCTGATTATTATGCCGATAATACACGGACGGTGCTTCTTTCTGAGGTTATAGATGAGTTTATAACTGAAATAAGTGACGAGGAAGAGGGTAGTAATGACCCGCGTACAGGTAATGTTGGTTATGACTTCACTTCTATTGACCCCATGCTACAACTTCCTGATGAGGTCTGGGAGAAAGCTATTCTTGTTGAAATAGACAAAGATTCGCAGATAGTCCAATGGGCAAGTGGCAAAGATGTCACTATGTCGCTTTGGCTATTTGCTGATACTTCCAAAGATGCAGGAAGGACATTCGCTTACATACAGGAGGGTAATTCGTGGTTCCCCTGTGAAGTGGACCAAGCGGGACCAATTATACGGAATGATAAGCGTAACCGCAATATTGACGTATCGTTGCGTATTGTACCATCAATGATGACATGGCAGCCAGTGGACTATATTTATACAACTTCTCAAGGACGTAGAGGTACGGAATACAAAGCCTTTATGCTTCCCATGCTAAAGATGGATGCAGCAATCGACAAGGCTATTGATACTTATAATGTAAATGATGCCATCAATCCCAATCGCGAAGATGCTAGCTGTGATTATATCAAGCCAGAGCGCATTGAAGTAGCTTTGTTCGATGGCAGCTCAAAAAGTATGTCTACCTATACAGACCCTGCAGGTGAGGAAGTAGACATCATTATTCCTTTAGCTACGGGAATACCCTACGCTAGAGAAGAGGGTAGGGTGTCATTCCAAACACTATTTACTGATACCAATACTCACGAGTTATTACTCCTGAAACAAGATGTTCCGGATGGTATGTTTCAGATTCTAACTTCTGGTAAGGAGATAGATACCCGATGTCGTCACTGTTTCCAGTTTCTGGACAATATTGAAGCCAATACACAGTATGTGTTCCTTATTAAAGGACGCAAATATGCGTGTGAGAAGATAGAATATTCGGTAGAGGAAACAGGTATGTCACCCATCAAGCGAGGATACTTCTATGAACTCAATGATTAGAGCTTGCCAGCGAACTTCTTGGTCTCCTTGTGTACCTGGTTCAAATTCTGCCCCACATACTCGTTGGTAGTACGGATATCGGTATGCCGTGCCTGGTCACGGGCAATGACGATTCCTGTAGCATTGGCCAAGTCGCGGATGCCGGATCCTTTCAGTGAATAGAACTGGCAGCCGGCTGGCCATCGCAGCGCACGCCGCATCTTTACGAATGCTTCCCGGAAGATCCGTCCCTCTTGCTTGTCATAAGAGGGGCGGAACTTGCGGTCGCCAAACAGATACTTCTTGCCATCATGTTCAAAGATGCCAAGCTCGATCATCTTTTTTAAGCACGCTTCATTCAAGCCGACCTTGGCATCCTTGCCGTTCTTGGTGAAACTCCCGGATAGGGTGATGGATTGCTCTTTGACTGAAATGTCACGGATTCGTATATAGCAAAGTTCGTTGGGGCGGATGAAGGTATAGTACTCAAGCATACACGCCAGGAGAAAATAGGGGTTCTCCTTCTCTAGATATCCGCGCAGCTGCTCCAGCTGCTCCTCGCTGAGCAATACGCGCTGCTTCGGCTCATTCTTCAGTCGCTTGATGCCCTTGACAGGGTTTTCCTCGATAAAATCTTTCTGCACCATCCACTCAGAGAACGAGGACAGCCACAGCTGATAGTTGTTGCGTGTCCTGGCACTGACCTCCTGCTCAAAGTACATATAATCGAGGAAGTCACTGACTAGCCCCTTGTTGAACTGATACGCATACACCACCTTGAAAGGACGCTTGGCGACATATTGCATGAATACATTCATATATGATGTGTAGCTCGCATAGGTCGATTTCTTCATTTGCTCACGCGAGAGGAGAATTTCTATATTACTAATGTACAGTCTGCATACCGTGTCGAATACAGTATATTGTCTGCTCGACCCGTTTTCGACCCATACGTTCCAACCGCTCTTTAGCTTGGCCGTAAGCCCGACGATAAGCTCCTGAGCGCGTTGCCGACGTTCGCGTACACTCTTGATGCTATCGAGATGATATTTCTTCCTTCGCATCTTTCCTTCGGCAGGATCGAAGCATTGAAAGTCGACAAACCAAGTTTTTCCAGTGTGTAGTTTCGGAAGTGAATAGGTAATCACTTCATAGGCGGAAGCCCCATTTTGGTTTCTTTTACGCATTTTTTTTTAAGGCGACATTCCCTGAATATCGTCTCGCGTGCAACATTATTTGTCCGAGTTTTGTCTATGCAAAAATGGAAAATGAGCGATAACGAATTGAAAATATCAATGTTATCACTCATTTTGTCGGGATGACACGACTCGAACGTGCGACCCCTTGGTCCCAAACCAAGTATACTACCAACTGTACTACATCCCGAATGCTTTCTCTTTTGAAAAGCGCTGCAAAATTAGTGCAAGGCGAGCGAAAAACCAAATTTTTAGTTGAGTTTTTCCGAGCCGCAGCCTAATTTCTGTGACAAAGTCACTAAAGGTAGTGCAAGGCGAGCGAAAAACCAAATTTTTAGTTGAGTTTTTCTGAACCGCAGCCTAATTTCTGTGACAAAGTCACTAAAGATAGTGCAACTGACGAATGAGTGAGGGTGAGGCCATGCTTGTACAGGCTATGCCGAGCGGAGAGAAAGTGAAGCCAAACTGCATGAAAATGTAAATGTATGGGATAAAATTGAGGATAAATTTGGCTTTTTATTCTGTTTGCACTAATTTTGTATCATCTAATAATATTAAATATGTATAGAACGAATACTTGTGGAGAACTGCGTATCTCCAATGTAGGACAGAAGGTGACGTTGGCCGGATGGGTACAACGCATCCGTAAAATGGGTGGTATGACATTCGTTGATCTTCGTGACCGCTACGGACTCACCCAATTGGTGTTTGATGAGAACCACGATGCTGTGCTCACCGAACAGGCCAATAAGTTGGGGCGCGAATATGTGATTCAGGTTGTGGGTACGGTGAATGAACGTTCGAGCAAGAACAATAAGATTGAGACGGGCGATATTGAGATTATCGTCGATTCTATGACAGTGCTCAATGCATCGCAGACCCCCCCCTTCACCATTGAGGACAACACCGACGGTGGCGATGATATCCGTATGAAGTACCGCTACCTCGACCTTCGCCGTGGTGCTGTACGCAGAAATCTCGAGTTGCGTCATAAGATGGCTTTCGAGGTACGTCGATACTTGGACGAGCGCGGTTTCCTTGAGGTGGAGACTCCTATTCTTATCGGTTCTACTCCTGAGGGGGCCCGTGACTTCGTTGTACCTTCACGTATGAACCCTGGTCAGTTCTACGCGCTGCCCCAGAGCCCGCAACTCTTCAAGCAAATACTGATGGTGTCGGGCTTCGACCGCTACTTCCAGATTGTTAAGTGTTTCCGCGATGAGGACTTGCGTGCCGACCGCCAACCCGAGTTCACTCAGATTGACTGCGAGATGTCGTTCGTGGAGCAGGAAGACGTGATTTCGCTTTTCGAGGATATGTCAAAGCACTTGTTCCGCTCTATCCTCGGTATTGAGATGACCGAACAGTTCCCTCGCATGACTTGGCACGATGCCATGAAGTACTACGGTAGCGACAAACCCGACTTACGTTTCGACATGCGCTTCGTGGAGCTGATGGACGTGCTCAAGGGGCACGGATTCAGCGTGTTCGACAGTGCAGAATACATCGGTGGTATTTGCGCCAAGGGTGCAGCAAGCTACACTCGCAAGCAACTCGATGCCCTTACTGACTACGTGAAGCGTCCGCAGATTGGTGCCAAGGGTATGGTATATGCTCGTGTAGAGGCCGATGGTAACGTGAAGTCAAGTGTTGATAAGTTCTATACCCAAGAGGTGTTGCAGCAACTCAAGGCTGCCATGAATGCCGAGCCAGGCGACCTCATCCTCATCCTTTCGGGCGATGACACCATGAAGACTCGCAAGCAACTCTGTGAACTGCGTCTTGAGGTGGCCGAGCAACTGGGCTTGCGCGACAAGAATAAGTTTGCCTGCCTTTGGGTGGTCGACTTCCCTATGTTCGAGTGGAGCGAAGAGGAACAGCGTCTGATGGCCATGCATCATCCCTTCACCTCGCCCAAGCCCGAGGATATCGAACTCCTCACTACCAACCCTGCTGCCGTGCGTGCTAATGCCTATGATATGGTCATCAATGGTGTAGAGGTAGGTGGCGGTTCTATCCGTATTCATGATAACGAGTTGCAGAAGAAAGCCTTCGAGATTCTCGGTTTCTCTGAGGAACGTGCCCAGTCTCAGTTTGGCTACCTGCTCAGTGCTTTCAAGTATGGTGCTCCTCCCCATGGTGGATTGGCCTACGGTCTCGACCGCTTCGTGAGCCTCTTTGCCGGTCTTGACAGCATCCGTGACTGTATTGCCTTCCCGAAGAATAACTCGGGTCGTGATGTCATGATCGATGCTCCTGCTCCACTTGAACAAGCACAGCTCGACGAACTCAATATCCTCGTTGACCTGAAGGAAAAGTAGGCTATATCCTTGATATAAAGTTTCTTTCTTTTGTGAGGATACTGGGTTAGTATCTCAATGCAATAGGACAATAATGAGGGTGTGCATTAAAATAGAATGCACACCCTCATTATTTTGTCCTTTAATGTTAGGAAAGAGATTGATGTAGTTGTGAAGATAAATACTCGGTAATGGCTTCCTTTTCATCGGGGTGGAACCAACGTATCTCTTCATCGCGACGAAACCATGTCATCTGCTTGCGGGAGTATATACGGCTGTTCTGCTTGATTTTCTCAATGGCAAACTCTAATGTGCAGCTTCCGTCGAAGTGAGCGAACAGCTCCTTATAGCCTACGGTGTTGAGAGAGTTGAGGTGACGGTAGGGATATACGCGACGAGCCTCTTCGATGAGTCCATCGGCTATCATCTGGTCTACACGGCTGTTAATGCGGGCGTACAATTCCTCGCGTTCGCGATGCAGTCCTATCTTGATGATGCGGAAGGGACGTTCCTTTGTACTGCGTGTGCGGAAAGAGGTGTAGGTGCGTCCTGTCATATAGCAGATCTCGAGTGCGTGGATGACACGCTTGGGATTCTTCTGGTCTACTATATGGTAATATTCGGGGTCGAGCAAGCGCAATTCGTTTACCAAAGGTGCCAATCCCTCTTGTTTGTAGCGGTCGATCAGGGTGCGGCGAGTGATATCGTCTACAGTGGGGATGTCGTCAATACCTTTGCATACGGCATCGATATACATCATGCTGCCGCCTGTGAGTAGTAGTGTGTTGTGCGATTGGAAGAGTTCGGAGGTTAGTTTCAGTACGTCAATCTCGTATTGGGCGGCACTGTAATAATCGGTAAGGTGATGTGTGCCTATGAAATAGTGCTTTACTCGTTCCTGCTCTTCTTTGGTCGGTGCTGCGGTTCCGATGGGAATCTCGGCATATAATTGACGCGAATCGGCCGAAAGGATAGGAGAACCTAACCGTTCGGCCAATGCAAAACTCAATGCCGTTTTTCCTACACCTGTAGGGCCAAGGAGCACGACTAAAGTTTTTTCTTCCACTCTCTTTATGCTTCGTTTAATACAGTATGCTGTCGTCGAAGTCAGCCGGAGCGCCCATATCGAAACCATCCGGGTCAATCTCGTCGAGATCAAAGTCTTCGTCGTCACCGAAGCTGTCGTCAAGGGCTGCAGTGGTGACCTGTGCAGCCATTAACTGGTCGAAGTCGAGCAGTTGTTGGGGAGCCTCGCCGTTTTGTTTGGTACATACAGCCTCGTCAAGACTTTTACCTGTAATGATTTCCGTGAGTTCGATGAAGAATACGCGGTCGGCCAATGGGTCGAAAACATACAACAGATGCTGCTTTTCCTCTTCCAGGAGCTCGCTCAGGGGGGTGTCCTCCATTACCCAGCTGTCTACGTCTGAACTTGTTCCCATATCCTCTAAGGTTACTTCTGTCTCCTTCTCCCAATTGTCATCGCATATGAAGAACGATGTCATCTGGTCGTTGGGGTAACCTACCGATGCCAATATGGCATTGTGAAAGTCCAGAAAAGTGGCATCAGAATCAATTTGGATTTCTCTGCGGAAGTTGTCTACTTCGTCAGAGATGATGGTGAAACGGTATACCATATATTGTGAGTTTATAAATGTTCCACATTTAAGACTCCTTGTAGAAGAGTAACAAGTTGCAACTTCTCGGGAGAACTGAAGGTCTCTTCGTCGCAACCGACGCTCCTTTCTTGTCGGCGGCAATGATTAAGCGAGTTTGTCATTACTCTCACTACGTTGTGGAGTCGTGAGTTTTTAAGCATTTTAGTTTGTTGGACGCAGGCTATCCTTCGTATCTGATGATACCTCGTTTGGCTCCTTCGATGAACGAAATTATGTACTCTATTTCGGGGGTCATCTCCATCTCCTCCTTAATGCGCTCAATGGCCATTGTGGTATTGAGACCACTTTGGTATATGATGCGGTAAGCCTGGTGTATCGTGTCGATTTGCTCATTGGTGAAGCCGCGACGACGCAGGCCGATGAGGTTTACACCACAGTATGAGATGGGCTCACGGGCAGCAATGATGTAGGGAGGAATCTCCTTGCTGCTCTTACATCCTCCCTGTACCATAACATAACCTCCAATGCGGCAGAACTGGTGCACGAGTACGGTTGAACTCAGGATAGCATAGTCATCAACGATCACCTCACCGGCCAGCTTGGTCTGGTTGCCGATGATGCAGCCGTTGCCTACGATGGTGTCGTGAGCTACGTGCACACCCTCCATCAGCAGATTGCCACTGCCCACTACGGTGCGGCCTTTGGCTGCCGTGCCGCGATTGATGGTCACATTTTCGCGGATGGTGTTGTTGTCGCCCACTTCGGCTGTAGTCTCCTCGCCACGGAACTTGAGATCCTGTGGAATGGCACCGATGACTGCTCCGGGGAAGATGGTGTTGCCATTACCGATACGTGATCCGTAAAGGATATTGGCATTAGGCATGATGACATTGTTGTCGCCAATCACCACGTTGCGGTCAATGTACACGAAAGGGCCAATCTCTACATTCTCACCGATAATTGCTTCGGGATGGATGTATGCTAATGGACTAATCTTGCTCATATTTTCCTGTTATGTGTTTGTTCTTATATATAAATATAGGTATAGGAGCGCGCTCCTATACCTTTCTTGTTCATTTCATTTTCTCTCTCAGCAGACGGGCAAACTGGTTGTTCACTCGGTGTCCGGGGCGGTTGGCCACGATGTAGCCTTTGATAGGACGGCCGATGAGCGACATGTCACCGATAATATCAAGCAGCTTGTGGCGTGCAGGTTCATTCTCCCATACTAAAGGACGGTGATTGATGTAGCCCAGCTTGGTGGCATCCATGTGAGGAACTTTCATCGCATCGGCCAGGCGGTCGTAACGTTCCTGTGACATCTCGCGCTCATAGATGACGATAGAGTTGTCGAGGTCTCCGCCTTTGATGAGGCCTGCGGCAAGCAGTGGCTCCACATCGCGCACAAACACGAAGGTACGGCTCGATGCTATCTCGGTGGGGAAATCCTCCATGTGCATCAGTACGGCACGTTGGTTGCAGATGATGCTCGAGTCGAACGAAACGAGTACGTTGACGGAAAACTCCTCGGCTGGCATAATCATCAACGACGAACCACTTTTCTCGTCGTGATATTCGATGGTTTCGGTCACTACTAAGTAGTCCTTTTCGGCTTCCTGCTCTACGATACCTGCTCGCAGGATGTTGTCGACATATAGTTTGGCACTACCCTCAAGAATGGGGAATTCGGGGCCATTGACCTTGATGAGACAATTGTCAATACCGAGGGCGTAGAGAGCCGAGAGTCCGTGCTCTACCGTGCTGACCCGCTCTGTGCCGTTGGTAAGTACAGTGCCACGCTGTGTCTCGTTTACATTCTCGGCCAGAGCCTCAATGATAGGCTCTCCCTCAACGTCGATACGTTGTATCTTATATCCATAGTTCTCCGGAGCAGGATTAAACTCCACGGTAAGGTTCAGTCCCGTGTGCAATCCTTTGCCGGATAGTGAAAAACTCTCTCTTATCGTGCGTTGTTTTGCCATAATTATTTAGGCCTTACCGTTACCGGCAAGTTGTTGCTTTAGTGATTCAATCTCTTTTCTCAAGGCATCCATCTCCCGGTACATCTCGGGCAGTTTCTTGAAGATGACCGAAGCGCGGGCAAACTGTGTGTGGTCAAATGCCGGGTAGCCCATCACGGCCTTGCCGTCCTTGACACTGTTTGAGATGGCTGAGTGCCCTCCCACCTTTACCTGATTGCCTATTTGTATGTGTCCGCTGATGCCGGTCTGGCCGCCTACCATGCACCAGCTGCCTACCTTTGTGGAGCCTGCGATGCCACATTGGGCAGCCATTACTGTATATTCATCGATAACTACATTGTGAGCCACTTGTACCATATTGTCAAGTTTCACGCCACGTTTGATAATCGTAGCGCCCATGGTGGCACGGTCGATACAGGTGTTGGCACCTATTTCCACATCGTCCTCCAATATGGCGATGCCTATCTGAGGAATTTTTTCGTAGCCGTTGTCGCCTGGCGCGAAACCAAATCCGTCGGAACCCACCACACTGCCGGCGTGGAGAATGCAGCGGTTGCCTACTTTACAGTCGTGATAGACTGATACGCCACTGTATAGTATACAGTCACTGCCGATGGTGGCATTGTCGCCTACCGATGTGTTGGCTTCGATGATGGTGCCTGCACCAATGACAGCCTTCTCGCCAATGCTGACGAACGGACCGATGTACACGCTCTCACCAATCGTGGCTGATGTTGCCACTGAGGCCATCGGGCTTATACCTGTCTTCTTGGGCTTCATCGATTCGTAGAGTGTCATCAACTTGGCCAGGCTCTCGTAAGCGTTGGCTGTCTTGATGAGCGTTGCCTTGATAGGCTTCTCGGCGACGAAATTGCTGTTCACCAATACGATGCTCGACTGGGTGTCATATATATATGAAGTGTATTTCGGATTGGCAAGGAATGACAATGCACCGGGCATGCCCTCTTCAATCTTTGCAAAGGTGCACACTGTGGCATTCTCATCGCCCACAATCTCTCCGCCTATAAATGCTGCAATCTGCTTGGCTGTAAACTCCATTCTATCTGTTCTGTTCTAATAGTACGTTTCGTTATATCCGTGCAAAGGTAGGTATTATTCTTGGATTTTCAAACCATTATTCTGAATATCTTGTAATAACCGTATGCGGGGCGCGCTCAAAAGAAGCTGATATGTGTAAATCTAATCATTTTTAGGAAAAGCTCTATACCCGTAGGTAGCAAATGAAGTATTTCTTCACCTTCTTCTGCAGCAGTGAGAGGTTGAACATGTCTGAAGCCTCGGCAATGTCGCGTGTGGAACCATCGTTGTAGAGTATCTCTATGTGGTCGTCGGCTGCAGTGTACATATCTTTCTCTTGGATAGCAGGGCATATCAGATACGATGCCTCTTCGCGATTGATGTCAAGAGTGCAGGATATGTGCTTGATGAGGCTCTCCTGATACTCTTGGGTGAAAGGCTGCTCGCTAAACTCTACCTTGAACAACTTTCTGTTCACTAACCCCTTGCTGAGGGTCGATAGCACCTTGTCCGGATGCGATGCCCACACCTTCAATGCACTCCAGATGTCATTGTCGTCGAGTTGGGTGAAGATGTCGAGGCACTTGTCATCGTTGAAAAAGGTCTCGCGTGTGATATCCGTATATAAGAAATGGTGTAGGGCAGGGGAGGCGAAGAGCTCTTTTCCTGCTTGAGCCAGTTCTTTGGCTCGGGTGAGCGTGCTGGTAAGCATCTTCTCGCAGGCTACGGAGGTCTTGTGCAGATACACCTGCCAGTACATCAGACGGCGGGCTGTGAGGAAGTTCTCAATGGAGTAGATACCCTTAGACTCCACCACAAGGTGGTCGTCTTTCACACCCAACATTTTGATGATGCGTGCCGAACCTATGTTCCCTTCGGTGACACCGGTGTAAAAACTGTCGCGTCTCAGATAGTCGAGGCGATCCATGTCGAGCTGGCTGCTCACGAGCTGATGCAGGAAGCGTTTCTCGTACTCATCTTTGTAGATACGTATGGCGAGGTCGAGCCGTCCGTCCAGTTCGCGGTTCATCCGCTCCATTAGCAGCAACGATATCTCCTCGTGATGTACTCCTGGAGCGATGGTGCTCTCCAATACGTGTGAAAAGGGACCATGTCCCACATCGTGCAGTAAGATGGCCAGCTTCACCGATTCGGCTTCGTGGTCACTGATTGTCACCCCCTTGCCACGCAGCGACTGTATAGCTTCTGTCATGAGGAAGAACGCGCCCAACGAATGCTGGAATCGGGTGTGCTGTGCACCGGGATATACCATTGATGACAGACCCAGCTGCTTGATACGGTGGAGTCTTTGCAGCGTAGGGTGTGTGACCACTTCCATAATCAGCCCTTTGGGTATATTGATAAACCCGAATACCGGGTCATTGATAATCTTGCCTGATTGCATTGTCGTGTGTCTCTTTGCTTTTTATTGATGCAAAGGTACGAAAAACGGACGAATAAGCGAATAATAACTCAAGTCTACTTGAACTTTCTTCCATGATTCGTTCTTCTCTCAATTCTTTATTGTACCTTTGCGGGTACAATTTCTAAGCTAAGATGATAGGGACAATTGTAAATACGTGCACGATAATCGTGGGTAGCATAGTGGGTGCAGTGATGCACCGAGGGATAAAGGATAAGTACAAGGACACGCTCTATACAGTGTTGGGGCTGGCATGTCTCGGTATCGGGCTCAATGCCGTGATAGGTAACTTCGGCAAGAGCGAATATCCGGTGCTGTTTATCGTGTCGATAGCTGTCGGGAGCATTGTGGGCACCGCACTGGATATTGACGGACGCTTCTCCCACCTGATAAGTCGGCGTTCGAAGGGGGGGAAGAACGCTAACCTTGCCGACGGACTTTCTACGGCTATCCTGCTCTATTGCATAGGTCCGTTAGCTATGTTAGGACCGGTGATAAGTGCGTTGAAGGGTGACAATACCTTCCTCTACACTAATGCCACGCTCGACTTGGTGACATCGGCTGTCTTTGCCAGTACCTATGGTATATGGATGATACTTGCCGCTCCTGTGCTCTTCTGTTGGCAGGGGCTGTTCTATGTTGTGGCAAAAGTGTCAAGCACAGCCATAAGCGATTCGCTTATGGCTGAGTTGCTCATCGTGGGCGGACTGATGATTGTGGCTTCGGGCCTGTCGCTGCTCAAGCTGAAAGACTGCAAGACATTGAATATGTTGCCCTCGTTACTTGTGCCTGTGGTGTGGTTTGCCATAAAAGCTGTGGCAGCGATATAGAACTACCTGTCAGTCTTTTACCTCTTCCCAGTCAGGCGGGTTCACACCGAGCAGGTGACGTACGAAGAAGTCGTAGCGCTTGTGCTCACCGAAGGCTTCACCCATGGTGTGGCGTTGGCCGGGAAGGAATACGAACTCAAAGTCTTTGTCGGCCTTGATGAGGGCATTCACCACTTGCATCGTAGAGGCAGGGTCTACATTGTCGTCCATCTCGCCTACCACAAGCATCAGGGGACGGGTTAGCAGGTGTGCATTCTCTACATTGCTGCCCTCTTTGTACTGTTCACCCACGGGGTAGCCTAACCATTGCTCGTTCCACCATATCTTGTCCATGCGGTTGTCGTGGCATCCGCAGGCAGAGTAGGCTGCCTTATAGAAGTCGGGGTGGAAGAGGACAGCCGTCATGGCCTCCTGTCCGCCGGCCGAGCATCCGTAGATGCCTACGCGGTCGATATCCATGTAAGGATATTTCTCTGCAGCAGCACGTATCCAACTGATATGGTCGGGCAGGCCGGCATCCTTGAGGTTCTTGTAGCATACGTTCTCAAACTCGCGTGAGCGGAACGAGGTGCCCATGCCATCGACGAATACAACGATAAATCCGAGCTCGGCGATAGAACTCATATAATAATGGTGGGCGGTGAAAGCTTTCGGTACGTAGTGGTCGCCAGGGCCTTGGTAGATGTATTCGAGGATGGGATATTTCTTCGTGGGGTCAAAGTTTGACGGGCGTATGATGAGTCCCCACATGTCGGTCTTGCCATCGCGTCCCTTGGCGGCAAACACCTCAGGTGCACGCCATCCCTCGGCCTCTAAGCGGCTGATGTCGGCAGTTTCAATAGGCATCACGGCACTACCGTCCTTGGCATTGCGGAGCACGGCCACGGGAGCATCGTTGGCTGTGGAGTATACATCTACCAGGTATTGCATATCGCGTGAGAACCATGCCTTATGGGTACCACGATCAGGGGTGAGGTCGGTAAGTCCGTTGCCGTCAAAACCTATCCGGTAGTAGCGGATGTGGTAGGGATCCTCATCGGTTTGCACACCGTTGGCAGAGAAGTAAATCAGCTCGTTCTTCTCGTCAATACGGATGATGTCGCGCACGTACCATTCGCCCTTGGTAATCTGGTGTGTGGGTTTGCCTGTGGTGCGGTCGTACATGTAGAGGTGGTTCCAGTTGTCGCGTTCGCTCGACCAGATGATGCGCTTGGCGTCTTTCAGATGGTGGCGATAGATGCGTGAGTAGTTGACATACTTGTCGCTGCTCTCCTCTATAATGGGGCGCACGGTACCGTCCTCGGCTGAAAGTTCCAGTATGCGGTAGTTCTGGTGGCCACGTTCGTTGTACTCGAATGTGAGGCTACGGCTGTCCTTGTCCCAGGTGGGGTGGGTGATGTAGTATTGGTGATTAAACAGTTCGGTAGAGGGGATGATGGCTCGCCCTGTCTCTACTTCATAGATGCAGGGTACCTTGAAGGGTAGTTCATCACCGGGCTTGGCATACTCCTGCTTATGGAGCTTGGGCTGCAGCTGATCGGCCGGTGAGGATTCCACATAGTATACGTAGCGTTTCTCGGTGGGGCGTATCTTGCACGATGCTACCTTGCGGCTGTCGGGGCTCCACTGTATGTAGGCAGAGTAGTAGTTGGCCAAGGTGCCGTCGATGCTGAGTTGGCGTTCGCGGCCTGTCGCGCGCTCGCGCACATATATATTATGGTTCTTGATGTAGGCGATATATTTGCCGTCGGGTGAGGTCATGGGAGCTGCTTCCAACTCATCGTCGCGCTCCATCCAGTGACGTTGGTGTCCTTGGCGTTGCTGTATGGTTCCGTCATCGGTGAGCTGGTTTTTGCGGATATCGTATGTCCAGCGGTGCCCGTTGGTCTGAAAGTGAATGATGTCGAGCTTCTCTTCTACCGTGAGGCGATCGAGGTGGAGGGCGTTGGCGCGATAGTCACGCTTGGTGGCTTCCTTGAGCGCTTTGGCCAGCTTTTCGTGGTTGAAGAGCTCTGTGCGTTTCTGCTTGTCGGCATTGACCAAGGAGTATATGCGCCCTTCGGGCGTGTTGCGCACATACCAGAAGTGGTGGGTGCCGCCTATCCAACTGGGCTGAACGTTGTCGTAATACACTTTGCCTGAATACTTTGCGCGTTGTGCAAAGGCGCGTTTGTAGTCCTCTACAGTGCCTTGAGCCAGCAGGGGCATGCTGAAGCAAGCAAGGAGTATGAGGGATAGGATTGTCTTTCTCATTGTCGGTCTTATTATTGGTTCTTGATTACACTTGGGAATTGTTAAAGGAACTCTACACACTTATCTCTCCGGCAATAGAGCGCTTCATCTCGCTACGTATGGTTTCGGGGTCGAGGCTCTTGCCGAGGAGGTACATCAGTTTGGTAAGGGCTGCCTCTACGGTAGAGTCGTTGCCGCTGATGATACCGGCTTCGAGGAGCTGGCGTCCAGTCTCGTACAGATGCATCTTGACACTGCCGGTACTGCATTGGGTGATGTTGATGATAATCTTGCCGGCTTTAGTCGCTTCGGTGAGTGCTTCGGTAAGCCAAGGGAAGCGGGGGGCATTGCCACTGCCGAAGGTGCGGAAGATAATGCCTTTGAGGTCGGGGCTCTGCAACAACTGTTTGACAATACCGGGCTGTATGCCGGGAAAGAGCGAGAATATCATAATGTCACTGTCCATCCTGTAATGGGGGATGAGCTCAGCGTCAGGTTCGTAGGGTCTGATGAAGTGTCGGTGATACTGGATCTCTATGCCGGAGTGGGCCAGTAGAGGGTAGTTGTTCGATTCGAAAGCATCGAAGTTCTCGGCACTGATCTTGGTGGTGCGGTTGCCTCGCATGAGTTTTTCGTGGAAGAATACGCACACTTCGGGTACGATAGGTGTACCGTCGGGATTCTTGGCAGCAGCAATCTCGATAGCTGTGAGTAGGTTTTCCTTGCCGTCGGTACGGAGTGCACCGATGGGGAGCTGGCTGCCGGTGAGTATGACCGGCTTCATCAACCCTTCGAGCATGAAGCTGAGGGCCGAGGCCGTAAAGGCCATCGTGTCGGTACCGTGCAGGATGACAAAGCCATCGTACCGCTCGTAGTTGCTATAGATGATGCCTGTGAGCTCGGCCCAGAATGTAGGGTTCATGTCGGAGGAGTCGATAGGCGGGTTGAAGGTATAGGAGAAGATATCGAGGTTAAACTGCTTGATCTCAGGGACGTGTTGCAGGAGTTGGTCGAAGTTGAAGTTCTCCAGTGCACCCGTCTCAGGGTTCTGTATCATGCCGATAGTACCGCCTGTGTAGATGAGCAGCACAGAAGCCGGTGTGGAGTGATGGCTCATAAGTGAGGATTATTCTTGATTCAGGCTGCGAAGATAGTGAAAAGATACTTTTTTTACAAGATAATCGGGCGTAATGCACGCTTCTAAGCTAAGAATCTATGTTTTTTGCATTTTCTAAAACTTTAAGAATTGATTTTTGGTTTCTATTATAAATTGGCCTAATTTCGCCATTGTAATACTATATATACAAAGCTATGAATGTTCAGATTGTTCGGAGTATCAGTATACTTCTTATAGGAGTATTGTTCTTGGTGTTGGGCGACAGTGCCCTTAGTGTGCTTGTTATGGCTGTGGGTGCATTGCTGATGATTCCCGGCATATTTGCTTTGATTTCGTATATCCGCCATATGGAGCAACGGCGTATGTTCCCTTTGGCTGCTTTGGGCAGTTTCGTGTTAGGTTTGTGGATGGTGGTGTCACCGGAGGTCTTTGTGGGCTTCTTTATGTATGTGGTAGGGGGCGTGTTGGTCGCTTTGGGCATATACCAGCTGGCCGGACTCTCGATGTCGAGCCGTATGTTGCCTGTAGCCTGGCCGTTATATGTGTTGCCCGTGCTGGTGCTGCTGTTGGGCTTGTTCGTCCTGTTCAATCCTTTTGAGGCTGCAGCTATCCCATTTATATTAATAGGTATAGGCTGCATCATCAGTGCAGTGAACGATGTGGTGGCGGCACTGCGAACGGCCAAGCAACGGAAACATTCCCGGCAACCGATTGAAATAGAGGATGCCGAGGTGGTAAGATGATATTTTTATGCATAAGTGTCACTAAGGATCTGAATAGTCCCTTGAAGGCTTCTATCTTTTCGCAGGCTTTGAGCAGTGAGCTATGAGTTGTGAGTGATGAGCTTACCGTCCGGATGGAAAGCTCATCACTCATAACTCAAGGCTCATAGCTTAAGACAAACACCTAAATCTTGGTTGTCATTGTTCATTATCCGGAAAGATGTTGTATCTTTGTTGTTCCTAACAGGATAAAGATAAGTATTAACCGATAACGTATATCATCATGGATTTCAGAGACCTTATTCAAACCCGCCGCTCGTGTCGTACCTTTACCGATCAGCAGCTTACCGAAGAGCAAACCGTGGCACTCATGCGTGCCGCCCTGATGAGTCCTTCGTCGCACCGCACCAACGGATGGCAGTTTGTGCTTGTTGACGAACGCGAGAAGCTGCATGCGCTCTCAGCCTGTAAAGAGAGCGGCTCGACTCTCATCGACGGTGCTCCCTTGGCCATTGTCGTATGTGCTGACCCTTCGGTTAGCGACGTGTGGGTTGAGGATGCTTCTATCGCTACACTCATGATACAACTGCAGGCCGAAGAATTGGGACTGGGTTCCTGCTGGGTGCAGGTGCGCCGTCGCAAGACCATCAGCGGCCGCCCTTCCGATGAGGTGGTGCGTGAGATACTGGGCATACCCGATACGATGGAGGTGCTCTCTATCGTGGCTGTAGGTTACAAGGCGATAGAGCGTAAACCCTTCAATGAGGAGCATCTGCAATGGGAGAAGCTACACGTCAATCAGTGGTAGTGCTCCTCGGTGCCGGCCGCGTTGCTACCCATCTGGCTCCGGCGCTCCTCAGTGCCGGCTATAGGGTTGAACAGGTGTGGTCGCGCACGATGGCTTCGGCATGTGCCTTGGCCGATCCGCTTGGCATATCCTGCACCGATGACCTCCGTGCCGTCATCACTGATGCCGACATCTACATCGCCTGTGTGGCCGACGAGGCCTTGCCCGGGGTGACCAAGGCGCTTGTAGCCTCTTTGGAGGCTGCTTCCGGTAATCCCCTCCTCCTCCACACTGCCGGCAGCGTACCTCTGGATGTGTGGCGCGAGGCTGGTGCCCGGCGTTATGGCATCCTGTATCCGTTGCAGACCTTCAGCAAGGAACGGGCCATAGACATGCGCGAGGTGTCGTTCTTCGTCGAGGCCTCGTCAGAGGAGTCTTCGGCTGCTGTTGAGGCGTTGGCCCGTAGCCTGTCCCGCATGGTCTTCCACGCTGATTCGCGTCGTCGTGCCCTGTTGCACATTGCCGCCGTGTTTGCCTGCAACTTCACCAACGCCATGTATGCCGCTGCCCACCACTTGCTGGCTGCTGACGATATACCCTTCGACGTGTTGCTGCCCCTCATAGACGAGACGGCTGCCAAGGTACACACCCTCACGCCCCGCGAGGCACAGACGGGTCCTGCTGTGCGTGGCGACCACCAGGTGATGCAGGCACATCTCGAACGATTGTCATCCATGCCCGAACTGCAACATTTGTATGAGCAAATGAGCAGGATGATAGTTACAACCCACAGCTCACAACTCATAACTCACAACTCATGAAACTTATCCTTGCCTCCAATTCTCCTCGCCGTCGCGAACTGCTTGCGGGTCTCGGCTATCCCTACGAGGTACGTGTGCTCACCGGCATCGACGAAAGCTACCCGCATCATCTGTCTGGTGGCGATATTGCTGCCTATATCTCCCGAACCAAGGCCCAGGCTTATGCCGAGAGTATGACCGATGACGAACTTATCATCACGGCCGACACCATTGTCTGTCTCGACGGACAGGTACTGGGAAAGCCTGCCGATGAGGCCGAAGCTATAGGTATGCTCCGTAGTCTCAGTGGACGCACCCATCAGGTGTATACCGGTGTGACACTTTCCACATTAGAAAAGAGCTCCACATTTGTTTCATGCAGTGATGTAACCTTTGCTGCCCTCACCGATGAGGAGATACTGCACTATGTGGCTCGTTTCCATCCGATGGACAAGGCCGGTGCCTATGGTATACAGGAATGGATCGGCTATATCGGGGTGGAACGTATCGAAGGTTCTTATTTCAATGTCATGGGACTGCCCGTGCAGCGTCTCTACACGGAATTGAAGAAATTTGTAGTTGAATAGAACGAAACTGTTAGTGAATTTAACCAAACAATGAAAATTACCCTTATCCAAATGAATCTCGCTTGGTGTGATACCCAAGCAAACTTGCGTCATGCAGAAGAAATGATGCGTCGTCAGCCCGATTCTGACGTGTATGTGTTGCCCGAGATGTTTACCACAGGCTTCTGTATGGAGCCTCACCGTATAGCCGAGCCGGCTGAAGGCCCCACGCTCGCTTGGATGGGCCGTATGGCTCGTGAGATGGATGCAGCTATTGTTGGCAGTGTGGCAGCCGTGGTCCCCGACGGTGGGTATAGGAACCGTATGTACTTCGTGGAGCCTGATGGCAAGGTGACCTGTTATGACAAGCGTCACCTCTTCAGTTACTCGGGTGAAGACCGCCACTATGAAGCGGGCACGGAACGGGTCATCGTATCGTTTCGTGGCGTGCGCTTTTTCTTGCAAGTGTGCTACGACTTGCGCTTCCCTGTCTTCGGACGCAACTGTGACGACTATGACGTGGCAGTCTATGTGGCTAATTGGCCCGATAAGCGTCGTATGGCGTGGGATGTATTGTTGCGTGCTCGTGCCATAGAGAACCAGGCTGTGGTCATCGGTGTCAATAGGGTAGGGAGTGACCCTATGTGTGTATATGACGGCGGTACTGCTGCCATTGACTTTTTCGGTAATGTGGCAGTAACGTGTGACGACAATACCGAACAGGTCATTACCTATGAGGTGAAGATGGAGGAGTTGCGTCACTATCGCAAAAAGTTCCCCTCACTGGCAGACTCCGATACTTTCCGCTTGATATAGGCAACAATCCTTCTGTAGATGTTTTTATCGATGCTTGTCTCCCTTGAGGGTTATCTTCACGATCACTCCCGAATGGCCTGGTACGTGGAGCCGGGTGGGGGAGTCGGGAGAGAGGGTGAGGGGAATGGTGGTACCTGTGAGGAGTTCGGTGGCTTCGACATCCTGTAGTGCGGGGAGCCGGAAGTAGTCGAATGCGTGGATGGGGATGTTTACGGCTACTTGCTTGTCGATACTGTCGAAGTTGGCTACGACGAGAATCAGTTCATCCTTGTGTTTGCGCAGGAAGGCATACGTGCGGTGAGAGTTGAAGTGCTCGGTGTGCGGATTGGCGTACATGAGGTCGAAGAAATCACCCTCGCTGATGGCTCGCTCATCGCGTGCGATATGCAGCAGACGGGCATAGCAATCCTGCAGTTGGCATTCGCCCTCGTTGAGCTCGCGCCCCGAGAAGGTGCCGCCGTCGCGCCAACGGCGTATGGTGTCGACACTCCAGTAGTCGAAGATTGTGGTGCGCCCGTCGCGTCCGCTGAAACCCTCGGCATCCATACCGCGCTCGCCCAGCTCCTGGCCGAAGTAGACCATGGTAGGGCAGGTGTCGATAGTGGCGCTCACGAGCATAGCGGGGAAGGCGGTACGCCCGTCGCCCACAATGAAGTCGGAGGCGAGGCGTTGCTCGTCGTGGTTCTCCATGAAGTGGAGCATGTGGGAGCGTAGTTCTCCGAGGTTCTGCCAGCAACGGGTGATGTCGGTGGCCGACTGCTGATGGCGAATGATGCCGATGAGCGTGTCGTAGAGGCCTACCTTATCGTAGAGATAGTCAAACTTGCCGTGCTTGACGTAGTTGTAGTATTCCCAGGTGTTGTATACCTCGGCAATGAAGATGATGTGTGGGTATTTCTCTTTTATAATAGGTATCACCCATCCCCAGAACTGGAAGGGAACCATCTCGGCCATGTCGCAACGGAAGCCGTCGACCCCCTTCTTGACCCAGAAGAGCAGGATGTCGCGCATCTTGAGCCAGGTAGAGGGGAAGGGATAGAAGTCGGTACGCTCGCCCTCGAGGTAGTTGATGCCGTAGTTGAGCTTCACGGTCTCGTACCAGTCGTTGCGGGTGGGGTAGGCATCGAAACGGTCATTGCCTGTGGCGCGGGCGGGACTTTCCGTGTAGTCTTGCCAGTCGACCTCACCGGCGAGGGTGGTGCCGGGCAGGTAGTAGAAGTTGTTACGGGGGGAGAAGAAGACGTTGGTGTCATCCTTCTCACCGAGGTCGACAACACTCTTGGGCTTGGCATCGGAGTGGTAGCAGCGGGCTACGTGGTTGGGCACAAAGTCAATAATCATCTTCAGCCCGGCGGCATGAGTGCGCTTCACCAGTTGGGTAAACTCCTTCATGCGACTTGGCACAGAAGTAGCCAAGTCGGGGTCTACATCGTAGTAGTCCTTGATGGCGTAGGGCGAACCGGCCTTACCCTTCACCGTAGCTTTGTGGTCGGGACGAATGCCCTGCTGGCTGTAGTCGGTCTGCGTGGCATGCTCGATGATGCCGGTGTACCATACGTGGGTGACGCCCAACTGCTTGATGGCGGCCAATGCTTCGGGGGTGAAGGCGGAAAACTTGCCACAGCCGTTTTCCCCGATGGAGCCGTTAGGTACACAGTGGGGCGTATCGTTGCCAAAGAGGCGGGTGAAGATTTGGTAGAGGATGATTTTTGACATGTCGTGTAGTTCTGAATAATGAATTTGAGGATAATCAATAACCTGGGTTGCTTATGCCATGAGGGTTATCTCATAACTCATAATTCATAATAGGAAAAGTTACGCTTTCTTGATTTTTCTTATCAATCCCGTAAGTACATTGCCCGGTCCGCATTCGGTGAACTCCTCGGCACCGTCGGCCATCATGTTGAGCACGCTCTGGGTCCAGCGGACGGGAGAGGTGAGCTGGGCGATGAGGTTGGCTTTGATCTCTTCGGGGTCGGTGTGGGGTTGGGCATCCACGTTCTGATATACGGGGCACTTGGGGGCGTGGAACTCGGTGGCTTGGATGGCGGCTTCGAGCTCCACCTTGGCGGGATCCATCAGCGGTGAGTGGAATGCACCACCTACGCTCAATGGAAGGGCACGCTTGGCGCCAGCTGCGGTGAACTTCTCGCAAGCGAGCTTGATGCCCTCCATGCTGCCTGAGATGACCACCTGTCCGGGGCAGTTATAGTTGGCGGCTACCACAGTGTGTCCACCGGCGGTAATCTCCTGACATACGGCCTCGATGGTTTCGTCGGGAAGGGCGATGATGGCGGCCATCGTAGAAGGCTGCATCTCGCAAGCTTTTTGCATGGCCATGGCACGGGCATATACCAGTTTGAGACCATCTTCGAAGGAGAGGGTGCCACTGGCTACCATAGCCGAGAACTCGCCGAGCGAGTGGCCGGCCACCATGTCGGGGCAGAACTCATCGCCCAGGCAGAGGGCACTGATGACTGAGTGGAGGAACACAGCGGGCTGTGTCACCTTGGTCTGGCGGAGCTCCTCATCGCTACCGTAGAACATGATGTCGGTGATGTGGAATCCCAATATCTCATTGGCTTTTTCAAATAATTCTTTAGCCAAAGGTGAATTTTCGTACAAGTCTTTGCCCATTCCTGAGAACTGGGCTCCCTGACCAGGGAAAACAAATGCTTTCATAATTCGGTTTCTTTTAGTTAATTGTTTAGTTTAATCAAGGCAAAATACCCGTTTCGGGGCACAAAGATACACATAAACGAGCGAAATAATGTCAAGCTTGCTTGAATATTTCACAGCGAGTGCAATGTATTTTCGCGGTTTTACCGCAAAGATACGAATAAACGAGCGAAATAATATCAAGCTTGCTTGAATATTTCACAGCGAGTGCAGTGTGTTTTCGCGGTTTTACCATCAATATTCATCGTTTCACAAACTCTGCTGCTGCTTCCGCACACCGTTCACCATCGATGGCTGCCGACACGATACCACCTGCATAGCCAGCCCCTTCGCCACAGGGGAAGAGTCCGCTCACGGTGATATGCTGCAGGGTATCGCGGTCGCGGATGATGCGCACAGGAGCCGAGGTGCGTGTTTCCACACCTATCACCGTGGCTTCATTGGTGAGGAATCCGCGTGAGGTGCGTCCAAAATGCTCGAAACCCCGTTGCAACCGGCTGCTGATGAACTCTGGCATCCAGAAGTGGAGGGGCGAGGAGATGAGTCCCGGCGAGTACGATGAGGAGGGAAGGTCATACGACAGCTTCTTGCGCGTGAAGTCTACCATACGCTGTGCAGGTGCCGTCTGTCGTCGATTGCCCTGCATCCAGCATTGTCGCTCCAGCTCTTCCTGAAAATGAAGCATCTTTAAGGAATTCTGAACCTTGAATTCTGAATCCTGAGCAGCCGCGAGGTCTGAGTCTCCCTCTCCCTGGGAGAGGGTCGGGGTGAGGCTGTCAATATCCTCAGGTCTTATCTCCACCACCATACCCGAGTTGCTCCAACGCGAGCCACGATGTGAGGCTGACATGCCATTCACCACAATCTGTTCGGGACCGCTGGCGGCAGGCACCACGGCACCGCCGGGACACATGCAGAAGCTGTATACGCCACGTCCCTCCACTTGAGTGACGAAACTGTACTCGGCAGCAGGAAGGTAGCGTCCACGACCGTTCTTGTTATGGTACTGTATCTGGTCGATGAGTTCGGCAGGGTGCTCCAGGCGTACCCCCACGGCAATACCTTTGGCTTCGATATCTATTCCCGAAGCACAAAGGTGGCGGTACACATCGCGTGCCGAGTGACCCGTGGCGAGGATGACGGGACCGCGGAAGGTACGGCCGTTGTGGGTTTCTATGCCTACGATTTGTCCCTTCTCAACGATGAGGCGGTCCATGCGTGTCTCGAAGTGCACCTCACCGCCACACCGACGTATCGTCTCGCGCATGTTCTCGATCACACGGGGCAGCTTGTCCGTACCGATATGGGGGTGTGCATCACTCAGTATGGTCGTCGATGCCCCATGTTGGCAAAATACGTTCAGTATCTTCTCCACGTTGCCGCGTTTCTTGCTACGTGTATATAGCTTGCCGTCCGAGTAGGCTCCCGCACCTCCCTCACCGAAGCTGTAGTTGCTCTCCGGGTCTACTGTATGCTCACGCGATATGCGGGCAATGTCGCGCTTGCGCGTGTGTACATCTTTTCCTCGTTCCACAACGATGGGGCGGCATCCCAACTCTATAAGTCGCAGGGCGGCAAACAGACCGCCTGGCCCTGCTCCTACCACGACCACCGCAGGTCCATCGTCCACCATCGGATAGTAGGTCTGCGTGTACTCGTCGTCGGTGGGTAGTTCGTTGATATAGATACGTACTGTGAGGTTCACGAAGACAGTGCGTTGGCGGGCATCAATACTGCGTTTCAGGGTGCGCACAGCCTGTATAGTGCGCACATCCAGTCCCTTCTCACGAGCCACATATTGCTTTATGCTTTGTTCATTGGCTGCCTGCTCTGGCAGAATCCGTAGCTGTAGTTCTTGAATCATTCCCTTTTGTTTTGTTTAATTGTGTTTAGTGTTTAGAGTTTAGTGTTTAATGTTTAGTGTTTAATGTTTAGTGTTTAGATATGTTCAACTTTCAACTTTCATCTTTCACCTTTCATCCAAAAAGAATCCTAAACGCCTCCTCCACCTTGCGCACAGGACATATCTCTATGCCGAAGCGCTTGGTGTCGAGTCCCTGCATATTGTGCTTGGGGATGATGATTTGCTTGAATCCCAACTTCTCGGCCTCGGCAATGCGTTGCTCTATACGGCTCACGGGACGTATCTCGCCAGACAGTCCCACCTCACCGGCCATACATACGGTAGGTTCTATCTCGGTGTCCATGTTGCTCGATAGGATGGCGCTGATGACGCTGAGGTCTATGGCTGGGTCGTTCACGCGAAGGCCACCGGCAATGTTGAGGAACACATCCTTCTGTGCCAGCTTGAATCCCACGCGTTTCTCCAATACCGCCAACAGCATGTTCATCCTTCGTAGGTCGAATCCTGTGGCCGAGCGTTGCGGTGTACCATAGGCAGCCGTGCTCACGAGTGCCTGCGTCTCGATGAGGAAGGGGCGTATGCCCTCGATGGCCGAGGCTATGGCTATGCCGCTCATGCCCTCATGGCGATCGGTGAGCAGCAGCTCCGAAGGGTTGCTCACCTGCCGCAGGCCATCTCCACGCATCTCGTAGATGCCCAGCTCGGCCGTGCTGCCGAAGCGGTTCTTGATACCTCGTAAGATACGGTACATATAATGCTGGTCGCCCTCGAACTGCAGCACGCAATCGACGATATGCTCCAATATCTTCGGTCCCGCTATGCTGCCCTCTTTGTTGATATGCCCGATGAGTATGGCAGGGATGTTGCTCTCCTTGACAAACTTGAGCAGCGAGGCTGCACATTCGCGTATCTGTACGATGCTGCCGGGCGACGACTCTGCCGTCTCCGTGCTGATAGTCTGTATGGAGTCAATGATGATGATGCTCGGTTGTGTCTCCTTGATGTGGGCGTAAATCTTCTCCAACGAGGTCTCGCACACGATGAGGCAGTTGGTGTCATCGTGGGGGATGCGGTCGGCACGCAACTTCAGCTGGCGCGCGCTCTCCTCACCCGATACATACAATACGCGTTGCTCGGGCATGCGCAGGATGGTCTGCAACACCAGCGTACTTTTGCCGATGCCCGGCTCGCCTCCTAACAGCACCAACGACCCCGGTACCAGTCCGCCACCCAACACGCGGTTCAGCTCCTCGTCGTGCATGTCGATACGTGGCTCCTCGCCTGTGGCTATCTCGGCCAGTGTCAGCGGACGGGTCTTCTCGAAGGTAAACCCCGGTGCTGCCCGCCGGTCGGTAGTCGCAGGACGTACCACCTGCTCCTTCATCGAGTTCCATGTACCGCACGATGGGCATCGCCCCATCCATTTGGCCGAGTCGTAGCCACATTCCGTGCATACGTATGCGATTTTTTCCTTTGCCATACTTCTGATATGATAATATGGCGCGAAGTTAATACTTTCCTTTGATTTATCTCTGCAGTGTGTCTGTTTTTTGTTTGTCCATTTTTGTCTTTTGGCATGTCCGAAGAAAAAGATTCTATGAAAATTTGCCTTTTATATATTTTTCACATACCTTTGCTTTGAATTAGTTGTTTACCTCCTGCAAGGAGGGCGTTTATGGAACGTGCATATTTAGAGATTATTTGCTGTAAATTACTCGGAATAAGATTGTTATGATTATTTCGAGGAACCAAAAGAATATTCTATAGCGTATGGGTAGATTATTGTCGAGACTTACCAGTTGGTATTTTTCCAAGCGAGCACTTCCTTATTGGTGTGTGCTGGCATTGGATTGCCTTATCGTTCTCTTTGGTTATTATGTAGGGTGCTACGTTGAGAGAGGTGGTTCTGAATTTCTTCATTCGTTTGGCTCCATGAGTGTAGGTGCCTTGCTTTGCATTGTTCTGTTCTTGGTGTCGTTTCGTCTGTTTCGCACCTACTCGGGCATTATACGTTACTCCTCTTTCGTAGATTTACAACAAGTGGTGCTGTCCTCTGTCTTGGGTTCGGTACTAACCTTTGTCGCTTCGTTGCTTCTGACCTCGGTGGAGACAGCTCTTATGCCTGGCTTATTGGGTGTGTGTGTGTTGTTTCTGGTGTCTACACTGCTTTTGTGGCTTGAGCGACTGATAGTGAAACTCCTGTTTGATAATTTCCGCGCCGACGAAGCTGTTCCTGTTGCTATCTATGGTACGAAAGCTGGTGGCGTTAGTCTGGCGAACAGTATCACTGCTCTCCAAACCAAAGAATATCGCCTCGTGGCCTTTATCTCGGATACCACCGAGATGAAGAATGTTACTTTGATGGGCAAGAGAATCTATACCAATGGTAAGGGTATTGCTCATGCGATGAAGCGTCTGGGTGTCAGGGCGCTTTTGGTGTCGCCTCTCAAGAGTGAGCTCTTCCGTCAGAATGCCGCCATGATTGATGAGTTTTTGGCTGCTGGTATTAAGATTATGATGATGCCGTCTGCCGAGGAGTGGGATGGCAGCTCTGAACTGACCCACCGCAATCTCCGTGAGGTGGATATCGAAGACCTGCTCCCTCGCGAGAAGATTGAGGTCGATATGGATGCTATCGGTACCCAGCTTCACGGTCAGGTTATCCTCATCACCGGTGCGGCAGGCTCTATCGGTTCCGAGATGGCGCGTCAGGTAGCTGTCTACAAGCCTTCTGCGATGATTCTCATCGATCAGGCCGAGACACCCATGCATGATGTGCGTCTCCTGATGGCTCGCCAGTTTCCCGATATCCAGTGCGAAACCATTGTCAGCAGCATCTCTAATGCCGAGCACATGGAGCGTATCTTCGCAGCCCATCGCCCGCACTACGTGTTCCATGCCGCTGCCTACAAGCATGTGCCCATGATGGAAGATAATCCTGGTATCGCTGTGCAAAACAACATATATGGTACGCGCGTGATAGCCGACCTCGCAGTCAAGTACGGCACCCGAAAATTCGTCATGATTTCCACCGACAAGGCTGTCAACCCCACCAATGTTATGGGGTGTAGCAAGCGTATTTGTGAGATTTATTGCCAGTCGCTCAACAAGGCCATCGTTGAAGGCCGTGTCGAAGGTGTCACCCAGTTTGTCACTACCCGTTTCGGCAACGTCCTTGGCAGCAACGGCTCCGTCATTCCCATCTTCAAGGAGCAGATACGCAAGGGTGGTCCCATCACCGTTACTCATCCTGATATTATCCGTTTCTTTATGCTCATCCCCGAGGCCTGCAAGCTTGTCCTTGAGGCCGGTACCATGGGTAAGGGTGGTGAGATCTTTGTGTTCGATATGGGTGCTCCCGTCCGAATCGTCGACCTCGCCAAGCGTATGATCAAGCTCTCTGGAGTACAAAATATAGAAATTCAGTTCACGGGGCTTCGCGATGGCGAGAAGCTCTACGAAGAGGTGCTCAACGATGCTGAGCAGACCAAGCCCACCCACCATCCGAAGATTATGATTGCCTCTGTTCGTGAGTACGACTACGAGGTGGCCTGCCATAATGAATCCCGTCTTCTCGAGGCCTCCCACACCTTCGATGACATGGCCATCGTCAAGATCATGAAAGAGATTGTTCCCGAGTACAAGAGCAAGTGCTCTAAGTACGAGGTATTGGATTAGAAACTATTTTTTGAATACTTTAACAAACAGATTCTAAATTATAATCTTTACCATCATGTCAAAATTCCACCACTTTGCATTCATTGCCTTCCCCAAGTTGGTTGCCTTGCTTTTGGGCTTGTCTACATTAGTTTCTTGCACCCTGTCCGTCATAGAGGAGCCTGTGGAGCAGAAGTCACGTGTGCTGGTCGATGTCCGTCCTTTCCATCTTGCGGCCGAGGATTTTGGAGCCGCTACCCGAACTGCTGGCGCACCTGCCACACGTCTGTCGTTCGCAGTGTTCGATAAGGAGGGTAATTTAGTTGAGTCTGTGATGTCGCTGGAGTCGTCTGACGGCTCGTTCGGCACCGTTGAGATGGAGCTCTATCCTGGTAGTTACAAGATGGTGGCTGTAGCTCATAGTGGAGATGCCGATGCCGATGTCCAGTCCACCACCTCGGTTATCCTTCCAGGCACCACCTTTACTGACACTTTTGTCGATACGCAGGAGTTAAGTGTCGTATCAGGACAGGATTGTAGCCTGAGTATGACCCTTCCGCGTGTTACCTCGGCCTTTGTGCTTCGACTTGCCGATACTACTCCTCCTGCCGATGCTAAGGAGATTCAGGTGGAGGTGAACTATAGCGCCTTGGAACCTACGTCATTGGATCTCAATCCTGCCACAGGTTTGGTCACAAACAACTGGAAACAGACTCGGGTGATTCCCATTGAAGATTTTGTCGAGGGTGAAGATATTCCGGTTTATTTCATCGGTATGTTCCCGACCGAAACCTGGCCGGTTACTGTTAAGGCCACCGCTTTTGCTACCGACGGAACGGAAATCATCAGCCATACCATTAACAACGTTCCTCTTGCTCCCAATCAGAAGACCATTGCTACTGGTACTTTCTTCAAGTCTCAAGGATCTGGCACCTTCACTATCGTGACTACTTGGGGTGACGATATTGAGATTGAATATTGATGTGCCTCTACACCCTTCATCCCTCTTTAAGGGGGACAGGAGGGGGGGGGATCCCTACACTCTAAACACTGAACCCTAATCAAGAATGAAAAAGGTTTTCGTCTCGGGTTGTTACGACCTCCTCCATAGCGGTCACGTGGAGTTCTTCCAGCAGGCCTCCCAGTTTGGCGAGCTGTATGTAGGTATCGGTTCCGATGCCACCTACTTGGAATACAAGCACCGTAAGCCCATGTTCCCTCAGGAGGAACGTCTGTTCATGGTGCGCAACATTAAGGCCGTCAAGGAAGCCTATATCAACGAGGGCAGTGGAGTCATCGACTTTATTCCCACCCTCGATATCGTACAGCCCGATATCTTCGTCGTCAATGCCGAAGGTGGCAGCCCGGCCAAGCGTCAGCTCTGCGAGGAACGGGGCATCCAATATATTGAGCTCCAACGTACTCCCCACGAGGGACTGCAGGCTCGCAGCTCCAGCTCTCTCAAGGCCGCATTGAGTACCCAACAGGAAAGCCCACAGCCCACAGCCCATAGCTGCTCACAGCTCACAGGTCTACCTACCCGTCTCGACCTTGCTGGCACCTGGATCGACCAACCCTACGTCAGCATCTACCATCCCGGCTGGGCACTAACCATCTCGTTGGAGCCCACCTTTGAGGTGCGCGACCGCTGTGGTCTCAGCACCAGTACCCGCAAGATGATTCAGAAGATTTGGCCCATGAAACTGCCGAAGATGGATCCCGAGATGCTGGCTCGCCTCGTCTTCTGCTTCGAGAACAACCCCGAACGTGAGGACGGACATATTTCTGGTGCACAGGACTCCATCGGTATCTGTGTCCCTGGTCTTTGCCGGCATTACTACGACAACAATTTCTGGCCCAAGAAGATAGAGAACACCACCGATGAGATGACCCTTCGCTTCCTCGAAGAGCACCTCGTGATGGTACCCCTCGAACCCCGTAAGCCCGGCTGCTCCGTGGTGGAGGATAAGGATATTACCCCTGCTAAGGTAAAGACCCTTGCCGATGCAGCCGATGCCTGCTGGCATGCCATCCTTGCTCGTGACCTCACAGCCTTTGCAGCTGCCTACCGTGCCTCTTTCGAGGCTCAGGTTGCCATGTTCCCCGGTATGGTGACACCCACCTACATTGGCCATCCCGAGCAGGATGGCAGTTATATTGCCGAGGCCATTGACCACTATAGTGCTTTAGACGATGTCCTGGCTTTGAAGATGCCTGGTGCCGGTGGTGGCGGTTACCTCGCACTGGTAGTCATCGATGCCAACACCTTCGTGGAACATCACCCCGAAGCATTCACACTGCATATCAGAAGAGAATAGATTGTGACATTTAGGTGAGATTTTAATAGTTAGAAGTGCTCCTACACCTTAAACTCTAAACTCTACACTCTACACCCTACACTCTAAACAAAAAAACTATGAAAATTGCCATAGCAGGAACAGGATATGTCGGTCTCAGTATGGCCACTCTATTGGCTCAACACAATGAGGTGGTGGCGGTAGACATTATCCCTGAGAAGGTCGATATGATCAACCGCCGGGTATCGCCCATCCAGGACGAATACATAGAGAAGTACTTTGCAGAAAAAAAGTTGAACCTTGTGGCTACCCTCGATGCCGAGGCTGCCTACCGTGATGCCGACTTTATCATCGTCGCGGCTCCCACCAACTACGACAGTCATAAGAACTTCTTCGACACCTCTGCCGTAGAGAGCGTCATCAATACGGTGATCGGCTGTGGCTCCGAGGCTACGATGGTCATCAAGAGCACCATTCCCGTAGGCTACTGCCGCAGTTTGTATGTCAAGTATGCCCGCCTATTCCGTGAACGTGGCTACGACACCACTCGCAAGCTTCGTCTCCTCTTCTCTCCCGAGTTCTTGCGAGAGAGCAAGGCACTATACGATAACCTCTATCCTTCACGTATCATCGTAGGCTATCCCAAGCTCGCGAAATGTTCCGATGAGGAGCAAGAAGCCATCAAGCAGATTGCAGGCAACCACCTCGAAGAGGCTGCCCACACCTTTGCCCACCTCTTAGTCCAAGGAGCCATCGGTAATGGAGAAGACTGTCCCTCTGTTTATAGAGGGACGAGCGGAACGATAGTGGAGCGGAGGGAGTTTCAAACGAAGTGCGAAGAGGATAATTCAGAATTCAGCAAGGGCATCCCTTTGCTGTTCATGGAGTTGAAGGAGGCCGAGGCCGTGAAGCTCTTTGCCAACACCTACTTGGCTCTTCGTGTCAGCTATTTCAATGAGCTCGATACCTATGCCGAGGTCAAGGGACTTGACTCAGCCGCTATCATCCGTGGTGTCGGTCTCGATCCACGTATCGGCGACCACTACAACAATCCCTCGTTTGGCTATGGCGGCTACTGCCTTCCCAAGGACACCAAGCAACTCCTTGCCAACTATCAGGATGTGCCTCAGAATATGATGACTGCTATCGTAGAGAGCAACCGCACTCGCAAGGACTTCATTGCCGACCAGGTGCTCCGACTCGCCGGCTGGTACAGTTATTCTGAAAAGAATCAGTATGATGCTATGGCGAGTAACGGGAAAGATTCCGCGATGTCTGAATCACCCCTCTTTGGGAGGGGCAGGGGGGAGGCCTCCATTCCTGTCGTCGGCGTTTACCGCCTCACCATGAAGTCCAACTCCGACAACTTCCGTCAAAGCTCCATCCAGGGCGTTATGAAGCGCATCAAGGCCAAGGGGGCCGAGGTCATCATCTACGAACCCACCTTGCCCGACGGCACCACCTTCTTTGGTAGCCGTGTAGTGAATGATTTAGGTGAATTCAAACGTCAGTCACAAGCCATTATCGCCAACCGCTACGATGCAGTATTAGATGACGTGCAGGATAAGGTATACACTCGCGACATCTTCCGTCGCGACTAAGAATCTGTTAGGAACTTATTTCAAACGTTAGTTACGGGTTACGGTTATGCTATAGCTCACAACTCAAGGCTCACAGCTCACAACTCATCGCTCAAAACTCATAGCTCTATGAAAGGAATCGTATTAGCCGGTGGTTCAGGTACCCGTTTGTATCCCATCACCAAAGGTATCAGCAAACAGCTCATGCCCATCTATGATAAGCCGATGGTGTATTACCCCATTTCAGTGTTGATGCTGGCAGGCATTAGAGATATTCTCATCATCTCTACTCCTCATGATCTTCCTGGTTTTAAGCGTTTGTTGGGTGATGGCAGCGACTATGGCGTACATTTCGAATATGCCGAGCAGCCCAGTCCCGATGGGCTCGCCCAGGCCTTTACCATCGGTGCTGACTTTATTGGTTCCGACTCTGTCTGCCTCGTGCTTGGCGACAATATCTTCCACGGAGCAGGCTTCACCAAGATGCTTAAGGAGGCCGTGCATACAGCTGAAGAAGAAGAGAAGGCTACCGTCTTCGGCTATTGGGTAAACGACCCCGAGAGATATGGTGTAGCAGAATTCGATAAGGAAGGCAACTGCTTGAGCATCGAGGAGAAGCCTGCCCATCCCAAGAGTAACTATGCTGTAGTGGGTCTCTATTTCTATCCCAACAAGGTCGTGAAGGTAGCTAAGAGCATCAAGCCCTCAGCCCGTGGCGAGTATGAGATAACTACCGTCAACCAAGAGTTCCTTGCCGATGGTGAACTGAAGGTACAGACGCTTGGTCGTGGCTTTGCATGGCTCGATACAGGGACACACGATTCGCTTTCAGAAGCCTCCACCTATATAGAGGTACTCGAAAAACGTCAGGGTCTCAAGGTCGCGTGCTTGGAGGGCATTGCCTACCGTCAGGGTTGGATTACCGAGGAGCGTATGCGTGAACTCGCTCAGCCGATGCTCAAGAACCAGTATGGGCAATACCTGCTCAAGGTCATCAATGAGTTGAAACGATAGTACTAACAAGACCCAAAGCCCAAAGCTCATCGCTCAAAGCCCATCGTTCAATGAAAGTCATCAAAACAGATATAGAAGGCCCGGTGATTATCGAGCCCAAAGTATTCAAGGATGCCCGTGGTTATTTCTTTGAAAGTTTCTCGCAGCGGGAGTTCGAAGAAAAAGTGAGGAGAGTCAACTTTGTGCAAGACAACGAGTCCATGTCCTCATACGGAGTAATGAGAGGGCTGCACTTCCAGCGTCCTCCATACACCCAGAGCAAGCTCGTTCGTTGCGTCAAGGGAGCCGTACTCGATGTGGCGGTCGACATCCGCAAGGGTAGCCCCACCTACGGCCAGCATGTAGCCGTATTGCTTGCGGCACATGATGAAGAAGGTCTTCGTATTGTAGAGCAATTCAAAGCTCAAAGCTCACAGCTCAAAGCTCATTGCTCAACCCCCGGCCTCCAGTTTTTCGTTCCTCGTGGCTTTGCCCATGGCTTTGCCGTGCTTAGTGAGACCGCTGTTTTCCAGTACAAGTGCGATAACTTCTATGCGCCCGAGGCCGATGCAGGCATCAGCATCTTAGATGAAAGCTTAGGCATCGATTGGCACATCCCGACAGAGAACGCCATCCTTTCCGAAAAAGACTTGAGACATGCTTTGCTGAAGGACTTTGATAGCCCTTTCTTAATAGATATGAATCTTTATTCTGAGCTATGAGCCATGAGCTATGAGCCTTGAGTAATGAGATGTGAGTAATGAGAGATTTCCACAAACTAATAAATTGGCAAAGAAGTCACCAACTTGCACTAAGAGTTTATAGTATTAGCAAGTTGTTTCCTAAGGACGAATTATTTGTATTAACTTCTCAGATTAGAAGAGCAGTCTCTTCTATACCAACTAACATAGTAGAGGGCTGTGGAAGAGCCTCTGATAAAGACTTTGCTCATTTCCTGCAAATAGCCATAGGTTCAGCTGCAGAAGTCGAATATGAGCTTCTTTTAGCTCACGACCTTGATTATATCAATGATAACGACTATCATGTCCTAACAGAAGAGACGATAGCCGTTCGTAAGATGATTATTAAATACCGATCAGAACTGAAAAGCTAACTCAAAGCCCAAAGCTCACAGCTCATAGCTCAAAACTCATAGCTCAAAACTCACAACTCACAACTCAAAGCTCAAAGCCCACAACTATATGAGAACTATTGTCATCACCGGTGGTGCCGGTTTCATAGGCAGCCATGTTGTACGCCTCTTTGTGAACAAGTATCCCGAGTATAGGATTATCAATCTCGATAAGCTTACCTATGCCGGTAATTTGGCCAATCTTAAGGACATTGAGGATTGCCCGAACTACAAGTTCGTTAAGATGGACATCTGCGACTTCGATGCCTTCTACCAGCTCATGCAGGATGAGCAGGTCGACAGTATCATCCATCTCGCAGCCGAGAGCCATGTGGACCGCTCTATCAAGGACCCCTTCACCTTTGCCAAGACAAACGTGATGGGCACCCTCTCTCTGCTGCAGGCCGCCAAGCTCTATTGGGAAAGCCAGCCCACTCCCTATAAGCTCAAAGCTCGTGGCTCAGAGCTTGAAGCTGTAGACTGTCGTTTCTACCACATCTCCACCGATGAGGTCTATGGAGCCCTCACCATGAACCACCCGGAAGGTATCCCTGCACCTCACCGGACAAAGGCAAGTGCTCATCGCTCATCGCTCACAGCTCATGGCTCAGTCGCCTACGGAGACGATTTCTTCTACGAAACCACAAAGTATAATCCCCATAGCCCATACAGTGCCAGTAAGGCCAGCAGCGACCACTTCGTGCGTGCCTACCACGATACTTATGGCATGCCCACCATCGTGACCAACTGCTCCAACAACTATGGCCCCTACCAGTTCCCCGAGAAGCTGATACCCCTGTTCATCAACAATATCCGCCATCGCAAGCCATTGCCCGTATATGGCAAGGGCGAGAACGTGCGCGACTGGCTCTTTGTAGAGGACCATGCCCGTGCCATCGACCTCATTTTCCACGAAGGAAAGATTGCCGAGACCTACAACATCGGTGGCTTCAACGAATGGAAGAATATCGACATCATAAAGACCATCATAAAGGTCGTTGACCTTATCTTAGGTCGTGTCGCTTTGAGCACCGAGCAGTCAGCCTTGAGCATAAAAGAACTCATTACCCATAGTTCATTGCCCGAAGCCTCATACCCCGATATGAATCTGATTACCTATGTCACCGACCGCCTCGGCCACGATGCCCGTTATGCAATTGATTCTTCGAAATTGCAACGCGAATTAGGGTGGGAGCCTTCCTTACAGTTTGAGGAGGGTATTGAGCGCACGGTTCGTTGGTATTTAGATAATGAAGAATGGCTTGAAAATATCACCAGCGGTGAGTACGAAAAGTACTACGCAGAACAATATAAGGACAGAACGAGTTATCAGTAAACAATAACCACCAGATATCTCAGATGGAAAAAAACAGCAAGATATATGTAGCCGGACACAGAGGAATGGTGGGCAGTGCCATCGTTCGCGAGCTCCAGCGTCAAGGCTACACCAATATCATCACCCGCACCCATAAGGAGCTCGACCTCACCCGTCAGGCCGAGGTCGAGGCCTTCTTCCGGCAAGAGAAGCCCGAGTACGTCTTCCTGGCTGCAGCCAAGGTCGGTGGCATCATAGCCAACCAGAGTGCCCTGGCCGATTTCATGTACGACAACATGATCCTCGAGATGAATGTCATCCATGCCGCCTGGCAGAACGGATGCAAGAAACTCGAGTTTCTCGGCTCATCGTGCATCTACCCCCGTTTGGCTCCACAGCCCATGCCCGAGAGCTGCCTGCTCACCTCGGCTCTGGAACCCACCAACGAGGCATACGCACTGGCCAAGATCAGTGGCCTTAAGTACTGCGAGTACCTCAACCGCCAGTACGGCACCGACTTCATCAGCCTCATGCCCACCAACCTCTATGGCCCTAACGACAACTACCATCCCGAGCACTCCCACGTGCTTCCGGCTCTCATTCGTCGTTTCCACGAAGCCAAGGAGGCAGGTCTCACCGAGGTCACCTGCTGGGGTGACGGCAGTCCGCTCCGTGAATTTCTCTATGTGGACGACCTTGCCAACCTCTGCGTGTTCCTGATGAACCATTACAGCGGCAACGAAACTGTCAATGCCGGCACAGGCAAGGAGATCACCATCAAGGCTCTCACCGAACTGGTTGCTAAAGTCATAGGCTACGAAGGCACCATCCTTTGGGACACTACCCGTCCCAACGGCACCCCCCGCAAGCTCCTCGATGTAAGTAAGGCCAAAGCCTTGGGCTGGGAAGCAAAGGTAAGCCTCGAAGAGGGCATCCGTCTTGCCTATGAGGACTTCCTCAACAATCCCATGCGTGCAGAACGATAGGGATCCTTGGTTTAGTGTTTAGTGTATGGAGAATAAAGTTCATTCTTTTAAGGAACTAAATGCTTACCAAAAAGCTAAAGAATTAGTAAAGGATATATATGGTGTAGTAAATATACTACCACAGGAAGAACGTTATGCACTTGCCGATCAATTACGTAGAGCAGTTATATCGGTTCCGTCTAATATTGTGGAAGGGATGAACCGTATCTCGGATAAGGAGAAGTCACATTTTCTTGAAATAGCCTATGCTTCTTTAATGGAAGTATATTGCCAAATTGATATAGCTACCGATTTAGGTTATATAAATAATAGCAAGTACGAAGAATTAGAACAATCAATAAATACTGTAGCCCGATTAATATCAGGCCTAAGAAAATACACCCTAACCCCTAAACTCTACACAATAAACTCTATACAATAAACTCTAAACAATAAACAAGAATGAAAAAAAATATTGCCCTCATCACCGGTGTTACCGGCCAAGACGGTTCCTACCTTAGCGAGTTCCTTCTCGCGAAAGGATACGAAGTACACGGCATCATCCGCCGTAGTTCAGTCGACTACCGTGAGCGCATTGCCCACCTTGAAGGCACTCCTCATTTCCACCTCCACTATGCCGACATGTCCGACTCTATGTCGCTTGTCAAGCTCGTTGGCAAGGTGCAGCCCACCGAGATATACAACCTGGCCGCACAGAGCCATGTTCAGGTATCGTTCGATGCTCCCGAGTTCACGGCCGATGTCGATGCCGTAGGCGTGCTCCGAATCCTCGAAGCCGTCCGCACCAACCATTTGGAGGATACCTGCCGCATCTATCAGGCCTCCACCTCCGAGCTTTATGGTAAGGTCGAGGAGGTACCACAGAACGAGAACACCCCCTTCCATCCCTATTCACCCTATGCTGTAGCCAAGCTCTACGGTTTCTGGATTATCAAGGAGTACCGCGAGGCCTATAATATGTACTGCTGCTCCGGCATCCTCTTCAACCACGAGAGCGAACGTCGTGGCGAGACCTTCGTCACCCGCAAGATCACCCTGGCTGCAGCCCGTATTGCCCAGGACAAGCAGGACTGCCTCTACCTCGGCAATATGGACTCCCTTCGCGACTGGGGCTATGCCAAGGACTATGTAGAGTGCATGTGGCTCATCCTCCAGCAGGACAAGCCCGAAGACTTCGTCATCGCCACCGGTGTGCAGCACTCCGTGCGTGAGTTCACCCAGCTCGCCTTCCACCATGCCGGCATCGAGCTCCGTTGGGAAGGAGAAGGCATCAACGAAGTGGGCATCTGTGCCAAGGACAATCGAGCCACTAAGCAAGACCCCTTGAACCCTAAACAAACAACCCAGAACAATTTAGAAGGCCAGATTCTCGTTAGAGTAAGCCCCGATTTCTACCGCCCGACTGATGTGGTCAATCTCTGGGGCGACCCCACCAAGGCCAAGGCCAAGCTCGGCTGGAATCCGCAGACCACCTCGTTCGAACAGCTCGTGCAGATTATGGTCGAGCACGACATGGCCAAGGTGGCAGCCGACAGCATGGCCTCCAAGGTACGCACCAACCTGGCCGAGTATCTTGAAAAGGGAATTGTGAAGTAATAGTTTAGAACACTTCGACCTTCGAACTTCGACCCTCGAACCTCGAAATTCGTGTCTACTCTAAACACTAAACTCTAAACACTAAACAAGAAATGTCTGATCAATCAGCAAATAATATAACTCTATAATAATATAAAAGAATAGTTCTGCCGAGGGTACTCTATAGGGGTATCTGGTTGGGTAACGTTATCTTGGTCAAATTGCTACAAAGAAATTGAAAATGTAGATATACTAATATCTATTATTAGAATAATATTGATTCAAATGAGAAATATTCGTTGTAAAAGTATTTGCCTTGACATAAATTCAGTATCTTTGATAAAATTGAAGATTCTTTCGTTCGCTGTGAAAATATTCAAGTAAACTTGATATTTCTCGCTCGTTTGTTAGTATCTTTGCAACGAGATTAGAGTAATTGTCTATCAATGAAAAAGGAGTTTATATATAGGCTTGGTTTTGAGGGCTCGTTGGTAAATATCAGCGATGTACCTTCTGTATATCCAGATTATGCAGATATATGTAAAATTGGAGCCGAAAGTGTATATTTTTCGGCGGGGAAACCTGCTGTTCTTTTTCTTGACGTATTTTCCTTTGATGAGAAAGCTCTGAAGAAGATTGCCCAAGTGCAACATAATGCATGGAATTACCAGCGGGTTATGCTTCTGTTCGTGACTTCTGATGTGGAGATCCGCATATATAATTGTTATGGAATGCCAGCAAATGTAAGTGTGGAGAACAAACTTGAGGAACAGTTGGATATACTACAGATTGCTGATAGTAAAGTAGGGGATGATTTAGAGATACTTTCTCTGTTGTTCAGTAAGAAGAACATTGATTGCGGTACATTGTGGCATACAGAAAACGAGGAAATAAAGCGAAAGATACGGCAAGATCAGCGTGTTGACACATACCTCATCAAGAGCATGGGGGAGGCTGCGAGAATGCTTGCAAAAGAAGGCTTGGATAAAGAAATAATCCACTCTCTATTGATGAGGTCACTTTTTATCCTTTTTTTAGAAGATAAGGGTGCTGCAAGCGAAGCCGGGCTATATGAATCTATAAAGAGCGATTCTTCGTCATATTTTGATATCTTGAAGGATAAGGAAGCTACTTATAGGCTTTTCATAAGACTTCAGGAACAGTTCAACGGGAATATAACTGCTATGAATCCCGATGAGGTAGCTATAGTTAATGAAAGACACCTTGAGATAATACGCACATGCTTCTTTGACGGAGACTTTAGTGGAGAGTTGCTTTTTCATGAACGTCTGTTCAATTTTGAGATTATCCATATAGGACTAATCAGTGAAATATATGAAAATTTCCTAGGAGAATTGCGGCATAAGAAGGGGCAGTTCTATACGCCTTTCGTATTGGCTGATATGATGTTGACAGAAGTACTCCCTTGCTCGTCCGAAGAATTTAACTATCCTTTATTGGATCCTGCGTGCGGATCTGGAATCTTTCTCGTAGAAGGATATAGGCGTCTTATCATGAGGTGGAAGTATGCACATCCTGGGCAGACTGCTTCCTTTGAAACATTGGTGTCCTTGTTAAAGGGTAATGTGTTTGGTGTTGATGTCGACCCTATCGCTATTCGGGTTACAGCATTCAGCCTTTATCTTACGTTGATAGACCAGCTTGATCCAAAGACGCTATGGAATAGTGGAAATCATAGGCTCCCTTATTTGATTTATGATCCTGAAGATGAGGGATTAAAGAATCGACAGGGGTGTAACTTGCTGAGAAGGGACACGATAAAGGATGTGACTCCTGATTGTTTCCCTTCGTTGAGACTACTTGTGGGAAATCCTCCATATGGTACTAAGGATTTAGATCCAGAAATAAAGGATTATTGTCAACACGAAGGTTTTGCAACTGAATATGTGTTGCCATTTATGCATAAAGCCACACAATTGTGCCCGGAAGGTATGATTGCATTAGTGTTTTCGTCTAAGGTCTTGTTTAACACGAATGGCGGTTATGTCAAGTTTAGGAAATGGCTGTTTACAAAAAATCGGGTAAAAAGGGTGGATAATTTATCCATTTTCCGTAAGGCTCCAAAATCTTTTGGCGGAAGTTTATTTTCTGCTGCCACCTGTCCAGTGTGTGTGGCGTATTATTCTTCTGGTGTGCCTGAAACAGATGCATTGGTGAAATACTGTTCTCCTAAGACTTTTATAAAGTCTGGTTTGATAGATGGTCTGTTGATAGACGAGAGTGATATGAAAATGTTGCCAGTTAGCGAATGCATACGCAGGGATTCGAGAATCTGGAAGGTTGCCGCTTGGGGAAATTATTACGGTGCACAATTGATAGATAGGTTTACGAAAGTCTCTCTGAAGGATTACTTTGATTGTAATGGATGGATTTATGGCAGAGGGTTGAATGCTGATTCTCAGAGGAGAGACTTTGTTCCCAGTCCTATAATCAGTACTGATCGTATTGCAAGGTATTGGAGTGATTTGACTACAGCCAGCATCAATCAGACCAAAAAATATCGGAATGTGAAAGAAGGACTGTTTGATGCACCTTTTGTGGCATTCAAACAAGGTCAGCATAATGGGGAGATAGCCTGTTCTCTCTTTATGGAGAAGGTGTTTTTTACCACTACGGCCTTTGTCCTGAATGGTGGCAGTTTAGATGATAAGAAGATATTGACGTCCTATCTGAATTCTCGTTTAGCAAAATATTTCTTGTTCCTTACCACATCGTCTTGGGGAGTGGAACGGGAACAGATCTTCCTAAATGAGGTTTTGAACCTGCCTTCACCTTTTGAAAGATTGTCGTCAGATGCAAAAAACGTTATTGTGAATGCGTTTGATGAGATTTGTCAGATGAAGGTAGAACCTCTTTGTGATGAGATTCGCATCGAGAAGTTGGAAAATGTTATTGAAAATGAATTGGAGAGAGCATTCGGCCTAACAGAAAAAGATCAGGTATATGTTAACGATACACTTGATTTTAATTTGGATATATTCCAACATAAAATGAGATCAGTGGGTTACAATAGAATCCTGTTGGATGAATCGCAGCGTTATGCATCGGCATTAGGAAAGGCATTCACAGCCTTAGTGGGGGCTACCAGTTTCAATATAGGGTTGACTATATTTGAGGGGAATCTCTACAATCCGTTGCAATTGGTTGTGATACATATTAATGCGAAGGAGGGGGATGTGAAAGTTGGTCTTTTGACTGATTTTGATAAGATTTTGAAGAAGATTGACTGTTTCTTGACTTCTAAACAATCAGAAGGAATATATCTGAAAAAAACGCTTAGGTACTATGATGATAATCTGGTTTATATCATTAAGCCGAATCAGAAGCGTTTTTGGACAAGGATGCAAGCGTATGATGATGCTGCTGCTATTATGAACGACATTTTAAGTATGTAGAAGGTTATGATAGGCAGTTTGAATGTAGGCTTGGTAACTGAGATAAAACAGAGTTTTGAGCAGCAGTGCATATCATTATTGAAGTGGGCCTGCGAAAGATTGAAGGCTGAAAAGAATGTCGATGGTGACTGGGGTGAAGAGAATATTAGTGCGAATATCTATACATATATAAAAGATTCTGAAGTTGCTATAAATGCTGATATATTTGTGGAAAGTGAGCACTCGTTTTATTCGCAGGACATATTGGATAATAAGAAAATTTCAAAATCTGCTCCTCGCATTGATTTGGTTTTTCAGAATAATTGGTCAAGAAAGCGAAGCTATTATTATGTAGAGGCTAAGAATGTGGTAGTGTGTGATTATACAAAGACTGGACGCAGCAGACCTACAAAGGCTTCAAAGGTTCAGAAAAGGTATATAGAGACAGGCATGGATCATTTTTTATCTGCATATTATCCTAAAGGATGTTTATTGGGATATGTCTTGAACGGAAAAATTAATGAAGTTGTCAATGGTATCAATACTATGTTGATAAAAGATGGTAAGACTGGAGAAACATTACAATTTGATTCTGGGGTAGAGCCCTGGGTATGCTATAAGTCCCATCATTCTGTCATTTCAGATTCTATCAGTCATTTCTTTTTTAATTTCAACTAAGAATTTGTATAATGTTATGGGGAATAAGGTATAGATTCGTAATTCGAACTTCGAACTTCGACCCCTCGTAATTCACACTTCGACCTTCGCCCTTCGAACTTCGACCCCTCGTAATTCGCACTTCGACCTTCGCATTTCGCACTTCGACCCTCGAACTTCGAACCCCGAACCCCGAACCCCGTAATTCGTAAAAAATGGATGAAAATTTCTCATATCGTAATTTGCGAGTCTATCAGCAGGCAAAGAAGTTGGTACTTTATGTATACGATTTGTTGCGATTATTCCCTAAGGAGGAACAGTATGCATTGTGTGACCAGTTGAGAAGAGCAGTGGTGTCAATTCCCTCTAATATAGCTGAAGGTGAGGGAAGAGTTTCTGTTAAAGAACAGGCACATTTTATGGAGATAGCTTTAGGCTCGTTAAACGAAGTGATGTGCCAATTAGAACTTGCCAATGAACTACGTTATATAAACGAGAATCAATTATTTGAGGCAGAAGAGCAGATGAAAACTGTTGCTCAAATGCTCGCTGGACTTAGAAAATCAAAACGTCGAACCTCGTAATTCGCACTTCGTAATTCGCACTTCGACCCTCGCCCTTCGCCCTTCGACCCTCGAACCCCGACCTTCGAACTTCGAACCTCGCACCTCGCACTTCGAAATTCGTGTCTACTCTAAACACTAAACTCTAAACACTAAACAAGAAATGTCTGATCAATCAGCAAATAATAAAAGAATAGCAAAGAATACAGTATTCTTATATATAAGGATGTTGTTTGTAATGCTCGTTACATTATATACGACTCGCGTAGTTCTACGGGTGTTAGGCGTAGAGGATTATGGAGTATATAATGTCGTATGTGGTTTTGTATCTTTATTTGGTGTATTCAATGTTTGTTTGACAACAGGAACAACAAGGTTTTATAATTTTGCTTTAGGAAAATCTGATAATGTGGAACTGAGGAATACATATAAGGCTTCTTTGCTTATACAAGTAATATTAATAATTACTGTATTTATATTACTTGAGACTTTTGGCTTATGGTATATAAATAATAAATTAGTAATACCTGAGTCAAGAATACCAGCAGCGAATACTATATTTCAGTATTCCATTATTTCATTGGTCTTGTTGCTTTCTACAACACCATATAGTGCTGCGGTAATGTCGTATGAAAAAATGAATTTCTATGCAATAGCAAGCATTGTCGACGCACTATTGAAACTAATATTTATAGTTTCCCTTCAATTCATAACTTACGATAAATTATTGTTGTATGGATTATTGATGATGATTGCATCTGTATCTAATTTCTTAATGTATTTTATTTATTGTCGTATAAATTTTACGGAACTTCGTTTAGAAGGAGAGTTTGATAAAGTATTATTTAAGAAGTTATTCTCATTCTCGAGTTGGTCTTTAATAGATCCTTTAACATACAGCGTCAAAGGTCAGGGCGGTAATCTGGTCCTTAATGCTTTTTTTGGAACGATAGTAAATGCTGCTTATGGAGTTGCTAATCAAGTATCTAGTGCTGTTGATAGTTTTACAAATAATCTTTCAATAGCTATCAGACCACAAATAATTCAATCCTATGCAGCGGGGGATTATACAAGGACTAAGAAGCTAATGTTTGCGATGGCGAAGATGAATTTTATGTTACATTCAATGTTGGTAATACCTGTGTTGTTGGAAATAAAATATATATTGTCATTATGGTTAGGTGATGATTACCCAATGCAAACTCCATTGTTTGCACAGTTGGTAATGATTATTCAGACATTAAATTGTCTTCATACACCTATATCTACGGTAATGGTTGCTACAGGTAAAATTAAAAGAATAAAAACTATTTCGGCTCTCATTATATGTTCTGTAATCCCAATAAGCATTATAGGTTTTAAAATGGGTTTACCACCTTATTCTATATGGGTTATTTTACTTGTTTTAACTGTAATTAATATTCTTGTAAGTGCAAAAATTATGTCGAAGGAATTTCAGACGATAGCATTTAGTGACTACATTAAGAATATAATAAGCCCTTGTATTCAATTTATATTGTTGGTTATTATAATACCATTATTTGCGTGGCTATTTTTACCTGAATCAATATTTAGGGTCTTTGTTGTTTCTTTACTATCGTTAATTTGTACAATAGTTATTGGATACTATATAATCTGTGATAATAGTGAAAAAGAACTATTTAAAAAGTTTATGCCTATAAAATTAAAAAAAAATGAAATTAATAAGAGCCATTTTTAGAAAAGTTTGGGACATTTATAAGACGAAGAGAAACTTCTTTTTTATGATGTATCAGAAAAATTTTATGATTGATCCCGCTACAGGAAGAAGAGCAAAGTATTGGGCCAAATGTGGAGCACATATCGGGAAAAATGTTAATATAGGATCTGATGTTTTTTTTGATGCAAGTAATGCAAAACTCATAAATATTGAGGATAACGTGTGGATAGCTTCCCGTTGCTTAATCCTATGTCATAAACGAGATACCAGTAATTATTGCAAGAGTGATAGTTATGTAGAATTGCCTTATCTTCATAAAGAAGTTGTATTAAAAAAAGGTTGCTGTGTTGGAATGGGTACTATCATAATGCCTGGAGTAACTATAGGTGAGGGTGCTATGATTGGCGCAGGGTCCGTTGTTACAAAAGATATCCCAGCATGGACTGTGGCTGTTGGAAATCCTGCGAAAGTAGTAAAGGAACTAAAAAACAAGAGTAATGAATAAGTATAGAAATCAGATTAACTATAATCTTGGCTTTTGTAAACTTTCACCTCAAGAATTTATTAACGAAGGGCTTACAGGCAAGATCGAGTGGATGCAGCACGATTATAAAGATAGATTTTTTGCCGATCCGTTTATACTGGAAATAACTAATGATGAATTAATTGTATTGGCAGAAGAATGCCTATTTAATAATCTACACAGTGGTTGTATTGTTGAATTGCATATAGATAAAATAACATATAAGTTAAAAGCGAGGCATATTGCACTTCAACTTAACACCCATCTTTCTTATCCTGCAATAATTAGAAGGGAGGATAAAGTTTATGTATATCCGGAAAATAGTGCTTCCGGGAAATTACGCATATATGAGTATGATTATTCTACTCATAAGTTGATTAACCCAAAAGTAATTCTTGATGAAGCTGTCGTAGATGCAACGATATTTGATAATGGTGGTAAATGGTATTTGACTGCAACAAAAGTCTCAGATACTCGTCAAAATGTATTTTTATATATGTCTGATGAGTTTAATGGTACGTATAAGCAAGTTAGCAATAGTCCTTTTAATACATCATTGCGTTGCTCCAGACCTGCTGGAGATATAATAAAGTGTGGAGATAGACTTTTTAGACCAGCGCAAGACTGTGTGGGAGGTTATGGAGTCGGAACTACAATTATGGAAATAAAAGAAATCACAACGGATAGAATTATTGAAGAAGAAATAAATCATATTGAGCCAACCTCGTTTAGGTATAGTAAAGGACTGCATACCATAAATTTCTATAGGGATATATGTGTGATTGATGCTAATGGATATTTGATGCCTATTGGTGGTAGAATTTGTGATTGGGTAATCTGCATATTGAGATGGTTTAAACGGCTTTTGTCATAGAAGCAAATATGGATATTTAATAGTTGGGATTGTATTTGTGATACTGAGGTCTTGTGTTTTTAATAGCAGGATGTGTACAAAAATAAGGTATTGATTTATTTGATGTTATGGAAAGAAAAAATAGACCATTGTTTATGGATAAATTTATATTGATTTTGTATTTGTTTTGTGTGTTGTTTTCGATGACACCAACCATAAATACTATATCATTGTATATGATTGTTCCTATAATGTGTCTTACTCTTATTTTACATAATCACAAGGTTTTTTATTCTAATAACTATCTGTCAACCTACTTGTTGTTAATCGTCTGGATGGCCTTTACTTGTGTGACGGCGGTGAATCCTGATGTTGCTTGGCGGCAAATGGTGCGTCTGTTGGCTGCATATATATTTTCTGTCATATCTTTTTATTTAGCCTCAAAAAAAGCTTTTATCAAATGGTTGTACATTATTATTATACTAAATTTTATAGTATTGTATCATCGTGCAAGTAGTGCTGGTGAATTGATAATAGCTCAGACAGTGGCTGATAGGGATCAATTTAATGGGGTGAACGCTAATGGAATGGCATATTTCTTATTTTATGCTACGTTTGCTATCTTTATGTTGATAAGATCATACAAGAAAACATATCTCTTATTTGCAGTGACCGTTTTATTACTAATATTTTCTGTATATTTATCATTGTTAACAGCCTCAAGGCAGGTTCTTTTGATTCAGATTCCGTTAATTATTTTATTATTACTTGTTTGTTTTTTTAAAGCTAAAGCGAGAAATATAGTAATGTTATTTATTGGGGCTTCATTGATTATTTTTGTAGGTTGGCCTATCTTAAATGATTATTTAAATAATTCATTGTTAGGCGGGCGTGTTATGGAAAATGTTTTGGAGGATGCACGCTATTTCTTGGTTCGTGATGCCATTAATGAGGCAACGAACCACCCTTTGTTGGGTCTTGGACCTGATAATTTTAGAATAAAATATAGGATGTTTACGCATAATACTTATTTGGAATTATTGGTTAGTAGTGGATTCCCTGCAATGATTTTTTTTATAAGTTTAATTACACGATTTATTTATTTGCAGATAAAGAGATATATAAAGACAAAAGATAGAAGTTTTTTGATGTTTTTTATTTTTGCATCTTTTTTTGCAGTCGACAATCTATTTTATGTATTTACTGGAGATATGTGGCTAATGGGACCTTTTTTTATTATAGTGGGGCATAGTGAACTTTATTATAAAAATTATATTTATGAAACTAAGAGGAATTGAGATTTCAATTAAGAAGATATTCTTTCTAATCATTTATTATAAATTGGTTCGTTTTTTCCCTTCAAACAAATTTGGGAAAAGGGCTAGGTATATATGTTGTAAACGGATATTTAGATATTGTGGTAAGAATGTCAATATAGAACGTTTGGCAAATTTTGGTTCAGGGCGTGATATTGAAATCGGTGACAATTCTGGCCTGGGAATTAATTGTTGTATCCCCAGTAATACGAAAATTGGGAATGATGTTATGATGGGGCCTAATTGTTATATTTTGGCTAGTAATCATGCTTTCAGTAGAACTGATATACCTATGTGGCAGCAAGGATTTACTGAGAGAAAACAGGTTATAATTGAGGATGATGTATGGATTGGGAGAGATGTAACAATGACCCCTGGTAGAATAGTAAAAAGAGGGTCTATTATTGCGGCTTGTACTGTGTTGACAAAGAATTTTCCTGAATATTCTATCGTCGGTGGAAATCCTGCCAAATTTATCAAATCGAGACTCAATGAAGAAAATTGCAATCATATTTGATGGTAGTCTGATAGATCGCAAAGGATTGGTAAATGCCGTCCTTTATCGTGTTAAATACTTGAAGAGTATAGCAAAGGATTTTCAGATAGATGTTTACAACTTTCAAGGTTGTGAAAACTTTATAGTTCGAAGTTTACGTCATACTCAAAAACAGGAGCGTTATACAACGATTAATGTTGAGGGTCTAAATATAAAAGTGTTTTGGTATAGTAGTACATTATTAGATTATATACTTAGTGTTAAACTAAAGAAGCGCCCTTTGCTTTCTCGAAGGGCATACATTTCAAAGGCCGCACAATTTAAACAGTATGATTTGATTTCTGCTCACTCTACAAATTGTGGATTATTAGCATATGAGATAAATCGAAAATATGGTATACCCTATTATGTGACGTGGCACGGATCTGATGTTCATACGTCCCCATTTCATAAAAAATATGCGCGTCATGATACTATCGCTATTATGGAAAATGCGAAGTCTAACTTTTTTGTGAGTAAGGCGCTCCTCGATACATCCAATAAGCTAACTGTAAATGCTCGAAAGACGGTTCTCTATAATGGTGTGGGACCCTCTTTTGTGAAATATAAAGAAGAAAAACGAGAGGCATTACGTAAGAGTTTTTCGGTAAAGGGGAAGAAGGTTGTATGCTTTGCAGGTAACATTATTGATGTTAAGAATCCTTACGTATTACCAAAAGTATTTTATAAAGTCAAAAGAAACTATGAAGGAGAAATTGTCTTTTGGGTCTTAGGCGATGGAAAACTGCGAGCAACCATAGAACGGGAATTTTCAGATTTACATGTGGATTGTGTGTTTTGGGGAAATATAGCTGCGGATATGATGGTCGATTATCTCAACTGCGTTGATGTGTTAGTATTACCGAGTAAGAATGAAGGACTTCCCTTGATAACAGTTGAAGCGCTTAAATGTGGTGCTAATGTTGTGGGTTCTAACGTTGGAGGAATTGCAGAAGCTATTGGACGAGATAACGTTTTTGATTTAGATGAAGCTTTTGTAAGTAATATTTCGCATCGAATTATTGAGATGTTGGCTCGCCCTATTTGTCAGTCATTAAATGACCAATTTTATTGGAATACAACAGCAAAGGAGGAATATATTATATATCAAAACTGTTAATAAAAATACATTAAAACTATGATTAACGTTGGAATTATTGGATGCGGCTTCGTAGGTGGAGCCCTCAAAGCATGGTTGGAAAGTAACAATCCAGAGTGTAAACTATTCATCAGCGACCCTGCTAAGGGCTACAATGATGACATGAGTAAGATTGACATTGCTTTCCTGCAAATCCATGTACCAACCGAGGACGATGGCACACAGGATCTCACTCTCATGAAGGAGCTTATTTCTAATCTTCCAGATGTACCTGTATTTGTTCGCACCACTATTCTTCCTGGCACTAGTGACATGCTTTCTCGCGAGACTGCTCATCAAGTATGCTATATGCCGGAGTTTCTTACCGAACGTACCCACATTGAGGATTTCAAGAAGCAGACCATGGTCTTTACTGGAGCAGTAGAACTGCTTACAAAGATCTTTGTTGGTAAGAAGTTTGCCGTGATGACTCCGCTTGAAGCTGAGCTTACCAAGTATATGCACAATGTCTTTGGAGCCTACAAGGTAACTTACTTTAATGCTTGTCGCGAGTATTGCGAGAAGATGGGAGCCGATTGGCGCACGGTTCATACAGGTTGTCTCCTCTCTGGTTACATCAACGATACACACACCTACGTTCCTGGTCCCGATGGCAAGTTCGGTTATGGTGGTAAGTGCTTCCCAAAGGATGTCAATGCCTTTGCCCAGATGACTGCTGGTACTTCTCTGGGTACTCTCTTGGCTCCGCTTCATGAACTGAATGTTCACTTCCGCGGGGAAGAAGAGAGAATATAATTTAGCTTATCTCGAATTTAGATATAATTTTTTTTGAAATATACCATATTAGGTGTGTGGTTGTGATCGTAAGTAAAGGATGCTCTCGATCTCGAACAAATTGAAGGTTGATTATAATGAATAAGATTTGTCTTTTGTCAATAACTGCTTCTCACTATAGGTATAGGGTCTATAGTGAGATGCAAAAAGAATTCGATTGTGACTTCATATTTGGTGTAGACAATACTTCAGTGAAGAGAATGGACACTACCAGACTGGGAAATGTAATAAACATTCCTAATAGGTATCTGTTTAGGACACAGGCTTATTATCAGCCCAAGACTCTACGTAATACAAAGAAATATAACATAGTTATAAATGATTTAGGTATTTTCAGTCTTTCTTCTTGGATTTTGCTCATTTTTTCAAAATTAAGAGGGCAAAAAATTTACCATTGGGATCATGGTTGGTATGGTAGAGAATCATTAGTAAAGAAAATCATAAAGCGCTTATATTTTGGGTTAGCTAATGGTTCTTTTATATACGGGGATTATGCGATTGATTTAATGAAGAAGAATGGTTTTAATTCCAATAAATTATTTCCGATTCACAATTCACTTGATTATGAAAGCCAACTAAAATTGCGTAAAACAATGGAGCATCGTCCAATTTATAAGGAATATTTTGGTAATGAATATCCTGTGTTGATGATGATTGGTAGACTAAATATGAGGAAAAATCTACATCAATTATTAGAGGCTGTAGCGTTGTTAAAGTCACGAGAAAAGTTGTTCAATGTGGTTTTAATTGGAGATGGTGAGGATAAACCAATGTTGGAGGCAATTGCAAATGAACTTGGAATAAAAGAACAAGTTTGGTTTTATGGAGCATGTTATGACGAAGCCCAAAATGCAGAACTAATCTATAATTCTGATATGTGCGTGGTTCCAGGTGATATAGGCTTAACAGCAATTCATGCCATGACATTTGGAGTTCCCGTGGTCTCTCATGATTATTTCCCCAGTCAGGGACCAGAGTTTGAAGTGATTAAAAAGGGTGTTACTGGCAGTTTTTTCAAACATAATGATGTTCAGTCATTGGCCGAAATCATAGATTTGTGGTTTTTAGCGCATAAAGATGATAGAGAGGTCGTGCGTGAGAAATGTTACGCTGAAATTGATATGGCATGGACTCCTCAGTATCAAATTGATGTAATAAAAAAGGCGATAGGTAATGAGTAAGTTATATAAACGGATAAGATTTGTTATTAGAGATGGGATTCTTAATCTATTGGGTTGGTGCTCAAAACCATCTTCATGTGTACATATTTTAAATGGGCATATGGTAGATTGGAATCATGATAACAATCAAGATGGAGAACGTTTCGCAAAACAACTTGCCGCATTGAATAAGTATTGTGATTTTGTTAATATTGAAGATGCTGTAAGAATGGTCGTTAATAGAGATAAGGTCTCTCGTCCTACGGTCGCTTTTACCTTTGATGATGGGTGGCGTGACTGCTATACGCAGATAGCTCCACAACTGGAAAAGTATGGTGTAAATGCAATGTTCTTTATTAATCCCCATTTTGCTGATGCTGCAGATAATAATGATATCAAATATATAGAAAACTTTACTGTAAATACAACAAATAGCCCTGGTAAACATCCCATGACGTGGAATCAAATTAAAGAATTACAAAAACGTGGTTTTTTGTTTGGGGCACATACGTTAGACCATTTTTGTATAAATGATGATAATGTAGAAGAATTGGAGCATCAAATAGGTGATTGTAGAGTAGCAATTGAAGAGAAACTGGAAGTTCCTTGTGAGTATTTTGCTTTCCCATATGGGCGATTAGACCATGCTAATCCTAAGTCTATAGAAATTGCTTGTAGACATTATAAATATGTGTTCTCTCAAAGTGACCATAAACATTTCTTCTCATACAATGGTAAGGTTATTAATCGGCGTCATTTTGAACCATTTTGGCCTGTGAAGCATGTCCTATATTTTATAAGCTGTAAACGTAGTTAATATGCCCACGTTGTTACAAATTAATACAACTCTTAATCGAGGGTCTACAGGACGAATAGCAGAACAGATATCTGATCTCGCTCAGGTTAGAGGCTGGGATTGCTACATAGCTCATGGTGCAAGATATATCAATAAGAGTCGTCATAAATCCATTCAGATAGGCTCTAAATTAGGAAACATTATACATGCCATATTAGGTGAATATTTGGGGGCACATGGATTCGGGTCTACTATAGCTACTTATCTCTTCTTGAAAAAGGTGTTGAAAATAAAACCAGATATTATTCATCTACATAATGTACATGGCTATTATCTGAATATTAGATTATTGTTCTCCTTTTTAGCTAAAGCAGATATCCCTATAGTTTTAACATTGCATGATTGCTGGACATTTACAGGGCATTGTACCCATTTTGAAAATAAAGGATGTTATAAATGGAAAGATGAGTGTGGTGGATGCCCTCAATTGATGGCTCAATACAAATCTCGTGTGTTTGATTGTTCAAGAAGAAATTTATTAATTAAAAGAACTTTATATCAAAAACTTTCCCAATTAACCATCATACCTGTGTCTAGGTGGTTGGGAAGTTTGGCTGCACAATCGATATTACAAAAGCACACGATTAAAGTTATCCATAACGGTATTGATTTGTCAATCTTCAAACCACTGAAGACCAATATTAGGGAGAAACTATATATTAATCGTAATAAGAAGATTATTCTTGGGGTAGTATCTTCAGGGTTTAAGGGGAAAAAAGAATTTATTGCACTGTCTCAAAATCCGGCTTATCAGATTGTTGTTGTTGGAGTAAAGAAAGAATGGATGGATGATGTCCCTTCTAACATTATATGCGTGTCACATACTAATAATCAAGTTGAACTGGCTGAATATTATTCTTCTGCAGATGTGTTCTTAAATCCTACTTACGATGACTCATTTCCCACTGTAAATCTCGAATCCCTAGCTTGTGGGACGCCAGTTGTGACATATAAGTCAGGAGGTAGTCCAGAAACAATTGATGGAGATACTGGGATATCCGTAAGTCGAGGAGATTTGGAGGCTCTAAGTATGGCTATTGATACCGTATTGGCTAACGGAAAAGATTTCTATAGTGAACGTTGTCGACTTCGCGCGGAGAAGTTCTTTAACAAAGATGACAGATTTAAGGATTATGTCAATCTTTATGAAAGTCTATTGACAAACAGAAAAAGCTGATATATATATATTAATGCAAAGGATTATGAAAGTACCATTTTCTCCCCCCGACATGAGTGAGTTGGAGGTTATGGGGCGATGCCGAGAAAACTGTGTGCTACGGCAATGCTTTCAATAGTTGAGTCCAAACTGCCATAGCGGCACGAAGATGCCATGACCGGTCTCTATGTCATCGCGCACAACGATGCCGTTGGGTATGTCTTCGAGTTGTTTGCTCCCTTTCTTGCGACCTCCTACCTCAAAGGTGTAGCTGCCGATGGTGAAGTCTGAGACACGTGACGATATGATATCGTTGTTTACACGCAGTTGATTGTAGAAAAAGGTTTCACGCAAGTTACCAATGTCGGGGGTGTCTCCTGCAAGAATGGTCATGAGGCTAGGATTGTCTATATAGACCTTCTCGACCTTTCCTAAACCACGCATACCGCCTGTGTCGTCACGCAATTGCCCTATCATGCCGGCACGCTCTAAATAGTATAGGTAATCGGGAATGTTGTTCTTGCTGACTCCAATCTCTTCAGCAAGCTTAACGGCATTGGGCTTGTAAGGGGCAAGGCTGGAGATGATGGTGAGTATGCGCTTGAGCTTGCGAGTGGTGGACATCTTCATGTCTGCATATTGGGGTATGTCGCTCTCGACTGTCTGAGACACAACTTGCATCATGCGCTGCTCGAAATCACCCTCCACAGCAAAGGGGTAATAGCCTGTCTTGAGGTATTCTCTGAATAGAGGGAGCGGATGAGCAATTTCAGGCAACTCGACCTTATGGCTTACGATATCATCGAGTGTGTAAACGGGAGTAGTGACTCCATGGTACATCTCGAGATATTCACGGAATGATAGGCCTTGCATATGATACATCAAGGCACGACGACTGAGATCGGCTTCGCCACGCTGGATGTCGAGAATGGACGAACCGGTGAAGATAACATGGAGATCGGGATGGGTGTCGTAAATCTGTTTCAACTCGCGAGACCAACCGTTGTACTTGTGAACCTCATCTATGTACAGATGGTTGCCGCCCTCCTTCACGAAATCATCGGCAAGATGTACTAAATGATGAGAAGAGAAATACATATGGTCGGCAGAGACGTATAGGTGCATCCCTCCAGCTTGATGTGACAGCAGGTATTGCTGTATCATCGTTGACTTGCCGACACCACGAGGCCCGATGATGCCGATGAGCCGGCTGTCCCAATTGATTTGTGTATATAGGTATCGGCGAAAGGTGGTAGGGGTCTTCTTGAGTACCTCCGTCATGTAATTGTATAAGCTGATGTCAATCATGTTGCATTCCGTTTGGTTGATTCTGAATGCAAAAGTATATAAAATCCCTCAATGAGGGAAGAAAAATATGAAAATTTCCCTCAAATAGGGACGTTTTCCCTTGAATGGTTCTCTTATTGAGGGATTTTCTATCGCAGAGTCTCTTGAAATAATATATGAAATCCAAAAATGTTTTGACTTTTTGGGATTTGACTCCAAGAAAATCTTGACTTTTTAGGATTTGTGGTTCCGGAAATAAGGAATAAATACAATATTAATTTAATATAAAATCATTATGAAAGTTCCATTTTCTCCCCCCGACATGAGTGAGTTGGAGGTTAATGAAGTGTGTGAAGCTATCCGCTCAGGATGGATTACTACTGGTCCTCGTACCAAAGAGTTTGAACGTCAGATTGCCGACTACTGCCATACCGAGAAGGCGGTGTGTCTCAACTCGGCTACGGCCTGCATGGAGTTGGTGCTTCGCCTCCTCGAGGTGGGGCCCGGCGATGAGGTCATCACCTGTGCCTATACCTATACGGCAACGGCAAGCGTGACTTGTCACGTGGGTGCCAAGGTGGTGATGGTAGATACCGCACCCGACTCCTTCGAGATGGACTACTCGAAGCTGGCCGATGCCATTACGGAGCGTACGAAGGTGATTATCCCCGTGGACTTGGCGGGTGTGGTGTGCGACTACGATAAGGTGTTTGCTGCCGTGGAGAGCAAGCGTCACTTGTTCCGTCCTGCCAATGATCTGCAGCGTGCCTTCGGGCGTGTGGTGGTGTTGGCCGATGCTGCTCATGCCTTTGGTGCTCAGCGCAAGGGTAAGATGTGTGGCGAGATTGCCGACTTCACCAGCTTCTCGTTCCATGCTGTGAAGAACCTCACTACTGCTGAGGGTGGTGCCGTGACATGGCGCAACATCGAGGGCGTAGACAATGAGTGGATATATAAGCAGTTCCAGCTGCTCTCACTGCACGGCCAAAACAAGGATGCACTGGCCAAGACGCAGCTGGGTGCTTGGGAGTACGATATCGTATCACCTGCCTTCAAGTGCAATATGACGGATATCATGGCGGCTATCGGACTGAAGCAGTTTGAGCGTTATCCGCAGATGCTGGCTCACCGTCGCGAGATCATTGAGCGCTACAATGCGGCATTGAAGGACTTGAACGTGGAGGTGCTCGACCATTACGGTGATGACCATGCTTCGAGTGGTCACCTCTACTTCGTGCGTCTATTAGGCAAGGATGTGGAGTATCGCAACGAGGTAATCATCGAGATGGCTCGTCGTGAGATTGCTTGCAATGTGCACTACAAGCCCCTGCCCATGATGACGGCATACAAGAACCTTGGGTTCGACATTGCGGACTATCCCAATGCCTACGATCACTATCGCAACGAGGTGACGCTGCCGCTCAATACCTGTATGACGGACGAGCAGGTGGACTATGTGATAGAGAACTTTGTGGAGATAATTAGCAAATAGTTATTCTATGTCGCTAGGTAAAAAAATCTATTTCTCACCGCTAGGGTATCTGATATCACTTGCGCAACGTGTACTCTCGGTATTCAGCAGGCCTATAATGGTATATGGCTATTATAACAAGGCACAGAAGAAGTACTATAAAGCTACACGAATATCATCGTCTGCTGTTATAACAGAAAGTGACAAACTAGATATCGGAAATAATGTGTGGGTAAACCATTATGCACGAATAGATGCTTCTGGTGGCGTAAAAATTGGTGATGGTTGCCAAATTGGTTATTCTTCTATGATATTATCACACAGCAGCCATATGGCTATTCGTCTGAATGGCGAACAGTATATACATATGGATGTTGAGGCGCGTAAAGGGTATATACATAAAGAGGTGTGTATTGGGGAATATACTTTCATCGGAGGCCATGCCTGTATTATGCCTGGTGTGAAAATCGGAAAAGGATGTGTAGTCGGTGTCGGTAGTGTCGTAACGAAGGATGTGCCTGACTATTCGATTGTCGTGGGCGCTCCAGCAAAAGTGATTGGCTCTACGTTGGATACGGATAAACCGTTCTTTAACGATGAAACCGTGAAAGAGTGTTACTATGATAAAAATCTCTTAAAGAAGGGCTGAATGATGAAACGTTTATTTGATATTGTCGCATCGGGCTGTGGACTACTCGTCCTCAGCCCTGTGCTGTTAATTGTGGCTATTTGGATTAAATTGGATTCAAAGGGCCCTGTATTCTATCGTCAGGTACGTGTGGGACGTCATAACAAGGACTTCCGAATCTATAAGTTCCGCTCAATGAGAGTGGGGGCTGACAAGGGTTCGCTGGTGACTATAGGTGGACGTGACCCCCGCGTGACACGTAGTGGATACTTTATTCGTAAGTTTAAGCTCGATGAGCTGCCACAGCTCATCAATGTGTTTGTGGGTGATATGTCTTTGGTAGGTCCTCGTCCCGAGGTGCGTCACTATGTGAATTATTGGACTCCAGAGCAGATGCACGTACTTGATGTGCGTCCGGGTATCACAGACCCTGCCAGCATCAAGTTTCGTAACGAGAACGAACTGATGGAGAAGGCTGCTGATCCTGAAGACTACTACATCAATGTGATCATGCAGGAGAAAATCAAGCTTTATCTGGAGTATGTGGATAACGCTTCGTTCTGGTATGATATAAAACTTATCTTCCAAACTTTTTGGGTGATAATAAAGGAATAAAAAATATGAAAATATTGTTGCTCCCTCCGTATTTCAAGCCAGAGCAAATGGCTAGCTCTCATCTTAACGACCATCGCTATTGTGCGTTTTCGCAGATGGGGTATAAGATGTTGCTCTATACTCCGACTCCTACTCGTGGTGTGTCTGATGAGATGCGTGCAGAGTACAGCGCCCGAAAACATGAAGTGATGTATAATGGAATGATGGAGGTATATCGTTTCTCGATGTTCCGTGAGGGAAGTAACCCCATCCAACGTGCTCTTCGCTATGTCTTCTGCTGGTGTGCCCAGTTCTGGAAGGGCCTTTGCGCCAAGGACATTGACCTTATCTATCTGGCAAGTACACCGCCTATACAAGGTGTGTTGGGCGGATTGCTGAAGAAGATAAAGAAGGTGCCCTTCGTGTATAACCTGCAGGACATATTCCCCGACTCGCTGGCTGGTACTGGCCTGGCCAAGAAGGGCGGCTTGCTCTGGAAGATTGGGCGCGTGATAGAGAACTTCACCTATCGCAATGCGGACAAGATCATCGTCATCTCTGAGGACTTCAAGCGCAACATCATGGCGAAGGGGGTGCCCGAGGAGAAGATTGTGGTGGTATACAACTGGGTGGACGAGGAGGCTGTGAAGCATGTGCCACGTGAAGAGAACAAGCTGTTCGATGCCTATGGTCTCGACCGCAAGAAGTTCTACATCACCTATAGCGGCAACATCGGCCTGACGCAGAACATGGATCTGCTGCTCGAGGTGGCCAAGGAGCTGGAAACGGAGGAACCTGACATCCAATTTGTGCTCATCGGTGAGGGCGCCTACAAGAAGCGGGTGCAGGAAATCATTGCAGAGAAGAATATCGGTAATGTAACACTACTTCCCTTCCAACCCTATGAGGATATATCACACGTGTTCAGCTTAGGTGATGTGGGGCTCGTCATCTCCAAGCCTGGTGTGGGCGAGAACTCGGTGCCAAGCAAGACATGGAGCATACTCTCGGCTTCGCGCCCCGTACTAGCCAACTTTGACGAGAATGAGCTGAAGAGCATTGTCGCAGAGAACGAGTGTGGCATATTCACCAAGGCGGGCGACAAGGAGGCCTTCAAGCAGGCTATCCTCGACCTCTATCATGACAGGGAACATTGCGAACAATTGGGACGCAACGGTCGCGAGTTCATCCTCAAGAACCTGACACGTGCCGTGGGTACGCAGAAATACGTGGATGTGATAAAGTCGTTTGAGAAACGGTGACAACGTTAACGAAAACGAAGACTATCTGACGATTTTCGAAATGTATCGCTTGTTGTTTGACATATTGCGTTGCGTCATAAATGACTGCTCTGTGGAGCAGGAACGATTGCGTGCCCTCTCACCCAAGGATTGGGAAGTGCTGTATGCCATTGCCAAGCGACAAGGGGTGACGGCAGTAGCATTCGAGAAGATACAGGCGCTGCCCAAGGAGGTGGCACCACCGAGAGAACTGGCAATGAAGTGGATGTCGCATTCGATGGCAATAGAAAAGCAGACGAGGAGTATCTATCAGCGATGTGCCGGTTTCGCTCAACTGATGCATGAGCATGGACTGCATACATTGGTGCTCAAGGGAGTGGCGGTGAGCCAGTATTACCCTAATCCCTGGCATCGCGAGTTTGGCGATTTAGATTGCTATCTTTATAAGGTGGCGGACGAGAAGGTCGTATGGGACGGATGCTATGAAGAGGGTAACTGCATAGCGGAACAGGCAGGATACGAGGTGAAGCGAGGCCATTACAAGCATTCGCACATCAAGTATGAGGGGCTGGAGGTAGAGAACCACCAGTTCTCGCTTGCCATCAAGGATGGCAAGGACACCAAGGCGCTGGAGCGTCACCTCCGACGGCTGGTAGAGCAGCAGGGTGGGGGATGTGCCATCGGAGATTCGGTGATGTGTACCCCGTCAGCGGATTTCAATGCGCTGTTCCTCACGGCACATGCCATGAGTCATTTCCTCTACGAGAGCATCAAGGTGCGTCACGTGATGGACTGGGCATTGTTTCTCAAACGAGAGCAGGACAAGGTGGACTGGAATAGCTTCTGGTACTGGTGCGACAAGATGCACTACACACGCTTCGTACAGTGCCTGAACTATATCTGCGTGCATCAGTTGGGACTGCAGATACATGCCTTCGCTGTGGAGGAGAGTGAGGCAACAAAGCGCCTTGCAACACGCATGCTGCAGGATATCCTCGAAGGCGACAGCCTCTATACTAAAGGATACAATGGACTGCGATTCCGTATAGCCCTTGCCGCCAGTTACTTCAAGTCGATGTGGAAGTTTCACCAAGTATATCAGCATAGTGCCCTATGGCTACTCGCAAAGCGAGCAGCGGGGATGTTGGTAAGCAACGTGAACCTTTGAGCTATGAGCCTTGGTAGGGTCGCCCCAGAGTTTCGAGTTTCGAATTACGAAGTTCGAATTATGAACCCTCAACTTTTACCCCAATAACTTTGTTGTTTCATGGAATCTTTGTATTTTCGCGGTATGAATAAAGATAATGTTATGGATCCGACGATGTTTAATCCTGCCCAGATGCAACTGTTGGAGATGATGTCTTTTGTAAAAAGCGAAAAGGCATTAGATGGACTGAAACAGGCTATCTCTGACTATTTTGCGATGCAAGCGCAGATGGAGATAGACCGTTTGTGGGAGACTGGAGAACTGAATGATGGTAAGGTCGAAGGTTTTAGAAGCCTCCATGAACGCACTCCTTATAAGTAGACGGTATGTCTAATATCGTGCTGGATACGAATTGCCTAATTATGGCAATATCAGCAAAGAATGAGTATCATCTCATTTGGCAAGCGTTTCTTCGAGGGGATTATGTGTTGTGTGTTACCAATGAAATAATAGAGAAATATCTGGAGGTAATCGCGCGAAATGTGAATCCATGGGTGGCTGAGTCTGTCGTATATGCTATATTGACACGCCAAAATGTGAAGAAAATAGTAACACATTATCGGTTTCAGCTGATTCAGACAGACTTGGATGACAATAAATTTGTAGATTGTGCAATAGCAGCGAATGCGAAATTTATCGTGACAGAAGATCATCATTTTGATGTACTCAAAGACTATTCCTTTCCAAAGGTGGAGGTTATAGGAATTGAACTTTTTATGAACTTTTTGAAATCAAAACCTTATATACTCCCGGATAATGGCTCACCAACCTTAGTGAATGAGCCTTTAGTGCCTTATGGTGAAGAGTAAGCAAGTTTGTCACCTCGGATTATAATCCAAGGTGGTCTTAAGTGGGGATTGATTTCCTATCCTTATAAATCAATAAATAGTTAACCAGAGCAAGACGAAATGACTTTCGTCTTTTCTCGTTATGCCCCATGCCGCTCACGCACGGGAAACAAGCTCGTATTTTCTAATTCTAACAATTATACTAATCATGGAAGAGAGAAAGATGATTTATCTCTGTCTGGCGCATATGTCAGAGGAGGGTGCGGAACAGAAATATGTGAAGGAGGCATTCGATACAAACTGGGTGGTTCTATGGGACCGTATGTGACGGATGAGGATGTGAAGTACATCGTGGATTGCATCAAGGAAGCTATGGGCTGTGAGCTATGAGCCTTGAGTTATGAGCCTTGAGCAATGAGCCTTGAGCAATGAGCCTTGAGCAATGAGCTATAAAATAGTCCCGTGACTACCGAAGTCACGGGATTTTTTTTTATTTCGCTTAAGTAAAATTGTGGCAGTGGTTTAACTGTATGTCGATACTGTTTCAAATGTAGTGTCCCGTTTAGTGTGTCTGCGACTATAAGTCGATGTGGAGCTGTTCGAATGGGGAGGTCGCGTTTTTCGGTTCCTTGTCGGTGGAGGTGAATAAGAAAGAGTTGCTCGTATGGAGCAACTCTTATCTTTTGAGGTACCTGGCGGATTCGAACCGCCGTACACGGTTTTGCAGACCGTTGCCTAGCCACTCGGCCAAGGTACCCTTGTGGTTTGCGGATGCAAAGGTAGTGCTTATTTTTGGATTGGCAAATTTATATGCTGCTTTTTTTGCAGTTTTCGGGTATTTTGTTGTTTTTGCTCCCTTTTGCTGCTGTCTCTCCACAGCCACACCCACACGAGGAACTTTTGCCGACTTGGCGCAGAGGGCAGTCGGTCTCGGTGCAGGTGTAGCACTTGGACTCACCCTTCTTGGCACGTGAGATGATGCGTGACACGTGGCGTACTGCTAAGTAGAGGCATACGGCAAAGATGAGGGTGACGATGAGGTGTTGCAGCATATTTGGTGTTTAGTGTTTAGTGTTTAGAGTTTAGTGTTTAGGGTTGAAGGCTCATAACTCGTAATTCGTAACTCGAACTTCGAACTTCGTAACTCGAACTTCGAACTTTGAACTTCGTAACTCGAACCTCGAACTTCGTAATTCGAACCTCGAACTTCGTAATTCGAACCTCGAACTTCGAACTTCGTAACTTCGTAACTCGAACCTCGCCAACCTATAAAATCATTCCTCCTATCTGGTAGACGGCAAAGGCAGCTACCCAGGCCAATACGGTGGTATACACGGCTGTGAAGATGGCCCATCTCCACTGCTTGGTCTCTTTCTTGATGGCGATGAGTGTAGCCAGGCAGGGGAAGTAGATGAGCACGAACACCATATAGGCCAGTGCGGCAGGTGGGGTGGTCACGGTCTTCAGTGCTGCGGCTATCTGTGCCTCGCTCTCGGCATTGTCGACCTCCTGATTGGCATAGAGCACGCCTAAGGTGCTCACGATAAGCTCCTTGGCACCCACACCGCTCACAAGGCCGATACCCATCTTCCAGTCAAACCCGAGTGGAGCGAGGGCTGGCTCTATAGCCTTGCCTATATAGCCTATGTAGGAGTGTTCCTGCTGCTTGGCCGGTGTGTCGTATTGTTCGCTGCGGGGATAGTAGCCCAAGAACCATACTACGATGGAGGCGATGAGGATGACACCACCCATCTTCTTCAGGTATTCATACCCTTTGTCCCACGTATGCTTGAAGATGACCTTCCATGCCGGACGGCGGTAGGGGGTCAGCTCCATCACGTAGGGGGTCTCGTCGCCTCGCATCACCGTGCGGCTAAGAAGGCGTGCCACGAGGACGGCAAGGATGATGCCGGTGAGGTAGAGCCCCATGAGCACGATGCCCGAGTGACGGGGGAAGAAGGCCGACACGAAGATGATGTAGACAGGCAGACGGGCACTGCACGACATCAGGGGGGTGACGAGCATGGTGATGAGCCGGCTCTTGCGACTCTCTATCATGCGTGTGGCCAGTATGGCTGGCACGTTGCAGCCGAAGCCCATGATGAGCGTGATGAACGACTTGCCGTGCAGGCCCATCTTGTGCATGGCCTTGTCCATGATGAAGGCTGCACGCGACATGTAGCCGGAGTCTTCCATCAGCGAGATGAAGAAATAGAGTATAAGGATGTTGGGCAGGAATACGATGACGCCTCCCACACCACCTATGATGCCGTCGACCACCATGTCCTTGATGGGACCCTCGGGGAGAAGGCGCTCGATGAACAGGCCCGTCTGCTCTACCAGCCACTCTATGCCCTGCATGGGATATTCGCCCAGCACGAAGGTGGCTTCGAACATGATGAATAGCGAGGCGAGGAAGATGACCACGCCCCACACCTTATGGGTGACGATGTGGTCGATCCGCTGGGTGAGGTGCCGGTTGGCAGGCTCCCCGGTGGCTGCAGGGGTGTAGGTCTCCTTGAGGGCACCCTGCACGAATCCCTGCTTGGCGGTATGTATGGCTTCTGACACCTTCTCGCCCATCAGGTGCGAGTAGCGCCTCCATTCCTTGTCGCGCAGGGCAAAGATGGCCTTGCTGTTGGGCATCTCGGCACGCACAAACTGCTCTATCTCGACATCACCTTCGAGCAGGCCGATGGCCACGAATCGGGTAGAGTAGCGGTGTCGCGTACGCTCGCTCTTCCACACCTCGGTGCGCAGGGTCTCGATGCTCTGCTCCAGTTCGTTGCCGTGGTATATGTGGATATGGCGGTAGGCATGCTTCTTGTAGCGGGCATTGAGCGTGTGGTCGCGCGTGAAGTCGGCCAGGTGCTCTGAATGCTCGTCGGTGTGTACGATGTTGCGGTGCCACTCCTGCAGCTCGCGCATCACCTCGGGGTTCACCTCACCGTCATCGTCGAGGAAATCGGCTCCCTCGTATATGTTGATGGCCAGATGCAGCAGGTGGTCCAGCCCCTCGTCGTTGAGGCTCACCGTTGGCACCACCGGCGTACCCAACAGACGGCTCAGTCCTTGATAGTCGAGCTGTGCTCCCGAGGCCTGCATGGCATCGTACTTGTTGAGGGCGATGATGACACGCAGATTCATGTCGAGCAGTTGGGCAGTCACCTGCATGCTGCGTTCCAGATCCGTGGCATCCACCACATTGATAATCACGTCGGGGGCATCGTCCACCAGATGCTTGCGCACCGTCCATGTGTCCGAGGTGCGCGAGGTGAGCGAGTAGGTATCGGGCAGGTTGGTCAGATGCAGCTCATAGTCCTGAAAGTGGCGTGTGTCACGCTGCACCTCACTGGTCGGCACTGCAGGCCTGTCAGGGGTGCCTATGGCCATGTGGTAGAGCGAGTTCTTGCCCGACAGCGGTTGCCCTACCAAGGCTATCTCTATCTGGTGACGGTGCTTGTGTGCCAGCTCCTTGAGCATCTCCACTGTCACCTCGGACACACCCTGCTCGCGGGCTGCCTCTTCAGTGGTGAGCACCTCTATCATGGAGGCCTCGGCAAAGGGGAGCAGGCGGGTAGTGCCCTCCACATCGATGCTGAATGAGCCATCGCCCATATCCAGCACCTCCACACATATACCTTTGTAGAAGCCGGCATCTACGGCACGCTTGCGTGCACTGCCGTGTCCCTTCACCTTCACTATGCAGCCCTTCTGGCCGATGTGCATCTCTGATATCCGCATACCTTCTCTTGCAAATTGGTCGCAAAGGTCGTATGAAACGAATAGGGACAAACACTCATTGGCAGTGAATGTCGCCTGCCTTTGCGAATTTTTCGCAAAATTACGGCAAAGCGTTCATTCCTGCAATACCTATAAGTGGTGATTTTTTGAGAATGTGTCTTCGTTTTTTTGAGGGAGAGAATCCTATTCTACCGTCTGGGTACTGATGTTCAGAATCAGCTCGGCTATATTGTCGGTAAAGAGGCGTACGGCTACTGCGATAAGGATGACACCGAAGAACTTGCGCACCACATATACCCCTCCCTTGCCAATCCAGCTCTGCACCTTGTCGGTCATCGTCAGCACAAAGAACACAAAGCACATATTGGCCAGCAGCCCGAGGAGAATGTTGATATCGGCATACTCGGCACGCAACGAGAGCAGGGTGGTGAAGGAACCGGCACCGGCAATCAGCGGAAAAACAAGCGGCACGATGGTGGCCTCGCTTGACGGACCCTTGAACTTGAATATCTCCACATCGAGCAGCATCTCTATGGCCATAAGGAAGATGACGATGGAGCCTGCCACGGCAAACGAAGCAATATCGACATGGAACAGCTGAAGCATCACATCGCCAACATAGAAGAATGCCACAAGCAGCAATAAGGACAATAAAGTGGCTTTTATAGGCTTTATCACCTTACCGCTCTCACGCAATGAGATAATGATAGGTGTAGACCCTATGGCATCAATCACCGCAAATAGAATGATGAATGCACTGATGAATTCTTGTAGGTTAAATGTTCCGAAAGTCATACTGCCTTATTTTTATAATGTTGTCGTTCTGTATGGCGAGGATATACCCCGTCTGTTTTGCCGGCAAAGGTATGAATTATTATGCAAATATGCAAGGCGGCACTCATTTTGTTTGCCTACTTGGGAACCTGACACGGGATATCCTCAAAGATCCTCCACAAACAGTAGCAGGCGGTTGGTCATATTGACCTCGCTGACGTTGCTGTCAAAATCGAGCGACAGCAGGTTTAGCTCGGGCAGGTAGCGCTTCAGCCTGTTCTCTACACCACGACATACGATATGGTTGGCAATGCATCCGAAGGGCTGTAGGCTCACCACGTGGGTGGCTCCACTGCGTACGGCACTGATGACCTCGGCCGGGAGCAGCCATCCCTCGCCAAACTGAGTGTTGAGGTTGATGACATGGGCGGCCTCGCGGGCAATATCGAAGATGTCGTGGAAGGGCTGGTAGTAACGGAAGGGGGCACAGAGCTTGTTGACGTGGCGCATTTGGCGCTTCAGATAGCTGTAGGCCCACTTATAGACTACTGGTGAGACGGTGGAGGTGTCAATCAGGGCTTCACGGCGAGCCTCCTTGTTGACAAAGCTCTCAAGGAAAAACTCGGTCATCAACGGTGGCAACACCTCAATGCCACGCCCCACGAGCCAGTCGGTCACGCCACGTTGGGCATAGGGGTGGAACTTGAGCAGTATCTCGCCTACCACACCTACCTTGGGGCAATGCTTGTCCTGACAGATGGCATCAAAGTCGAGGGCGGCCTTGCCTATCGCCTCATAGAGACGGGCAGGATTGTTGTGCTCGATGGCCTTGCCCAGCACAGCGAGGTAATGGTCGCGCAGGCGCACTGCCTCGCCCTGTCGGGTCTCGCGTACGACAGCAGCATGGTACATCTTGGCGATGGCATCGCTACACAGCACGGTGGCTATGGCGGTACGGATGACCTTTGCCCAGGGGATAGTGAACCCTGGCTGATTGTTCTGTATGCTGTCGGTCATGGCGAAGGAGATGACGGGCACTTCTGCCAACCCCATCTGCACAAGGGCGTTCTTGATCATCGGCACGTAGTTGCTGGCACGGCACTGGCCGCCTGTCTGCGACATGGCCACCACGGTGTTCTTGGGGTCGTAGCGATGTTCCTTGAAAGCCTTCACGATGTCGCCGATGACGAGTGTGGCCGGGTAGCACACCTCGTTGTTGGCATACTTGAGTCCCCACTCGTCGGACACCTTGTCGCTCACAGGCAGGATTTCCACATCGTACCCGGCCAGCCCGAACAGCTTTGGGAGCAGGGGTGAGATGAAGGGGGTGAAGAAGGGGGCAAGCACCTTGCGATGACGCTCGTCCTTGGTGAAGGTCCTGGTGGTGGTGAAGGGGGAGACCTCTCCTCCCGACATCGCGGCACTATCCGAGTCATCCCTCCTTGGGAGGGGCAGGGGGGAGGCCACACTGCTTTGCAACGCAGAGCGTATGCGCAACTTGAGCGAGCCCACATTGTTCACATCGTCTACCTTGATGAGGGTGAGCGCCTTGCCGTGGCGGGCAAGGAAGTGGGCTATCTCGTCGAGGAAGAAGGCATCAGGACCGCAGCCGAAGGAGGTAATCTGCATGAAGAGTACATTCACGGGCTGCTCTACCGCCCACTTGGCGGCACGCACGATACGGTTGGGGAATGACCACTGAGCCAGGATATGGGTCTCGCCCATCGGCACATCCAGGTCGCGGGCAATGTCTTCGGTGATGACGCTGGCTCCGAGCGAGGCGGCCACATCGGACAGTTGGTGCTGGATGAGCGGGTCGGTATGATAGGGACGGCCGGCAAGCAGGATGACGGGACGGCCCTGCTGCAGGGCATCGGCATAGATACGGCGGTTCATCGCCACCACAGCCTGCTCGTAATCGTCCTGTGCCTTCACGGCCTCGGCAAAGGCACTGCGGATACGCTTGTCGTCTACCCCAAGTCCCTGAAGATAACGGCGACACTGACGGTAGAGGGTCTTGTTTTCCTTGAAGGAGAATACCGGTGAGTCGATGGGCACATCGGTCGTCTGCACACTCTTGATGACTTGTGAGTAGCCCGTCACCACAGGGCAGTTGTAGCTGTTCTGCTCGCCCCGTGAACGCTCATACACCACGAAGGGCATAAACACGCGGTCGACAGGCCTGTCGACCAGTTCCTGCACATGGGCATGAGCCAACTTGGCCGGGAAGCAGATGTTGTCGGACATGATCTGTCGCGCCACCTTCTCGTAGCGGCCATAGTCGGAGGGGGATGACAACACCACCTCCATACCGCATGCCGTGAACAATGCCTGCCAGAAGGGATACTCCTCAAAGATATTGAGGCAGCGGGGGATACCTATTTTAGGTTGAGAGTTCCTGGCCAAGCCAAGGGCTTCGCTATTGGGAGTTGAACGTTGAGAGTTAGCTCCTAACTCCTCATTATCAGTTCTTAACCCACCAAATAGCAGTCTCTCCTTCTCTTCATACGCATTGTCCCCCTTCTTCACAGCAACGGCACCATTGGTGTAGATGCGCTCGCAGCGATTGCCCGAGACGTAGCGGGCACCGTTGGCAAAGGTGTAGCGCTGTATGAGGCACTGGTTCTCGCATCCGTGACATTGTGACTGGTGCGAAGTATAGGTGCAGGTGTCCAACAGCTCGTCGAGCCACACCGTGGTGTCTGAGGTGTGGGCGATGGCATAGAGCGCACAGCCCACGGCACCCATCAGCTCGGGCATGTTACTGCGCAGGACCCGTTTGCCGGTGAGGAGTTCGAAGGCACGCACCACGGAGTCGTTCTTCATCGTGCCGCCCTGCACCACGATATGGTCGCCCAGCACGGCCGTGTCGGTCAGACGCAATACCTTGAAGAGGCAGTTCTTGACCACCGAGTAGGAGAGGCCTGCAGCGATGTCGGCCACGGAGGCTCCCTCACGCAGTTTCTGCTTCACCTTTGAGTTCATAAACACGGTGCAGCGTGTGCCGAGGTCGCACGGATACTCGGCAATGCATGCCTCGTGGGCAAAGTGCTCGAGCGTATAGCCCAGCGATTTGGAGAAAGCCTCGATGAAGGAACCGCATCCCGACGAGCAGGCTTCATTGATCTCGATGCGGTTGATGACACCCTTGTCCACGAAGATGGCCTTCATGTCCTGCCCGCCGATATCGAGGATAAACGACACGTCGGGGGTGAGGTATGAAGCCGCCATATAGTGGGCCATGGTCTCTATGATGCCGTGATCGGCACGCATGGCCGCCTTGATAAGGTCTTCGCCGTAGCCTGTAGTGCAGCAGCCTGCCACACGCAGACGCACGCCACGAGCCTGTGCCTCACCGTCGAGCCGACGAAGTCCCTCCACGACAGTGGCAATGGGATTGCCCCGATTCACCCGATAATAGGTATAGAGCAGCTCACGCTCGGGGGTCAACGCCACAATCTTGGTGGTCGTGGAGCCGGAGTCTATACCTATATATATGGGCTGCTCCACATCGTGTGGCCATGCCGCCTTGTGCAAGGCACAGCTGTCGGCCTCCTTGCGCCAGGCCTCATAGTCGGATTTGTCTTTGAAGATGGGAGGGAGGGATTGGGAGGGAGCCTCTCTCCCCGCCATCTCCCAAGAAGAGGGAGCTGCCGAGTCCATTGAAAGTTTGTTTATATCACTGATGCCATTTCCCCGGGTCACCCCTCCTTGACTTTGGCTCCTTCGGGTGTCTACCTTCGGTCGGGTGGGGCAGGAGGAGGCTCTCAATGCTGCTCCCCAGGCTGGGATGAGCGCTCCCTCCTCGGGCAGCACGATATCCTCCTCACGCAGATGCAGGAAGTCGATGAACGACCTGCGCAACGAAGGGATAAAGGTCAAGGGGCCACCGATGAACATCATGGGAGCCTTCAGCTCGCAGCCGTGGGCCAGGGTAGAGACCGTCTGCACTGTCACGGCACGGAAGATGGAGGCTGCTATATCATTCTTCGAGGCATTCTTGGCAATGAGGTTCTGTATGTCGGTCTTGCAGAATACGCCACAGCGAGAGGCTATGGGATAGGTCTGCCTGGCCTCGCTGGCCAATATGTCGAGTGCCGTCACATCCACATCGAGCAGCACTGCCATCTGGTCAATGAAGGCTCCCGTGCCACCGGCACAGTTGCCGTTCATGCGCAAATCCTTCGGCTTGCCCTGGTCAAAGAGTACTATCTTGGCATCCTCGCCACCTATATCTATGAGCGTTGCGGTATCGGGATGGCAGTGCTTCACATACTCGGCTGCAGCCACCACCTCCTGCACGAAGTCGTAGCCGTAGCGCTCGGCCACACCCATCGCCACCGAACCGGTGAGGCAGATGCTATACTGCACATCCTCGCCCAGTGCCTTGCGTATCTGACTGAAGCAGTCGGCCATACGTCCTGGCACATCGGCATTGTGCCGCTCATAATAGGTAAACAGCGGACGCTTGTCCTCGTCGATGGCGATAGCCTTCAAGGTGGTGGATCCTATATCAAGTCCTATACGCAAATGTCTCATAGTCGTTCCGTTTTGTGGGAGTAATGTCTGCAGGATAGGAGAGGCATCTCTGTCACCTGTTTGCACAATATCCCAATTTCGGCAGCAAAGGTACGGCTAATCAATATATGGGTAAAGACCAAAAACAAGGAGAAAATGTGCAAAAAACCAAATAACACTTGCAGCGTTGCCCATATTTCATTTACTTTGCACACGTGTATTGTGCAATTTTATAGCAATGAAGGCGAAAGAACTGGTTACATTCATGCAGACGGGCATACAGTATCAGGATGATACCTATACGTTGAAGGTAGGTTGCTTCCTCTGTACACGCGGCACGGCCGACATCGTGTTTGACAACGAGCACTTCCATATCGAACCCCACACACTGATGATGCTCTACCCCAATGCGCAGATACATGTGCTGCACCACTCCGACGACTGGGGCGGACGTATCGAAATAGACAACGTGGAGGCCTACTATCCCACGCTCGATATCATTGATGCCCGCAGCCGTGTGCTCATCCGCAACCAACGTTGCATCCACATCAGCAAGGCTGAGGCACAGCGCCTGTTGCAACTGAGCGACCTTATCAACACGTCAGTCACCGACGTACACCCCGAGAAGGCTCCACTCTCCGTGCTTGACAAGCTGGGTACAGAGCGTCTCAGGTTCTTACGCAGTACACTACTGATTGAGATAGCTCTCCTCTTTCTCAGCCACCAGCCCGGCGAACAACTGGTGTGCTCGCCCCACGAAGGTATTGTCAACAACTTCCTCGGGCAGATGTTGCGTGACTGCCACACTGAGCGCACCGTGGCCTACTATGCCGACCTTCAGCACCTCTCGCCCTACTACTTCTCCACCATCATACGTGAGAGCACGGGAAAGACTCCGCTGCAATGGATTACGATGTTCACCATCAACCTCAGCAAGCACTACCTCACCGACACGGAGATGAGCATCAAGGAGATTGCCGATACGCTACATTTCCCTGACCAGTCGACCTTCGGGCGCTACTTCAAGCACCACATGGGCTGTTCGCCAGGGGAGTACAGAAAGGGAGTCAAGTTCTGATCAGTACATCATTGCCGACAGCACTCCGAGGGCTGCATCTACCGAGTCGATACCCTTGACGAGCAAACTGCGTTTGCCCGAGAGCTCACGGAAGCGGCACTCGTAGGAGGTCATCGCCGTATAGTTCATCACACGGCCAAAGGCTACACTGTCATAATAGGGGCTCTCGAGGTTGCTCACGAAGTAGAGTGCCATCTGCCCTCCCTTGAGCAGTATCTTCTCTATGCCGAGCTGCTTGCCTATGTGGCGCAAGGGCACTACACGGAGAAGCTCCTCGCCCATCGGGGGCACCGGGCCGAAGCGGTCGATGAGGCGGGTACGGAACTTGGCCAGCTCGTCATCGGTCTCCAGGCTGTCCAACTCGCGGTACACAAGCATACGCTCGCTGCTGGTGGGGATATACTCGTTGGGGAAGAGTAGCTCGAGGTCGCTCTCCACGGCACACTCCTCCACGAATCCGTCACCACTGATTTTCTCGCCATCGGCCACGTCACCCATGATGAGGTCGGCAAACTCATTGGTCTTGAGCTCATGTACTGCCTCACCCAAAATCTTCTGATAGGTCTCGTAGCCGAGGTCGGCAATGAAGCCGCTCTGCTCGGCACCCAACAGGTTACCGGCACCACGGATGTCAAGATCCTGCATGGCGATATGGATACCGCTGCCCAGGTCGGTGAAGTTCTCGATGGCTTGCAGTCGACGGCGTGCCTCAGGCGTAAGCACAGAGAGGGGGGGGGCCAACAGGTAGCAGAAAGCCTTCTTGTTGCCCCGGCCTACACGACCTCGCATCTGGTGCAGATCGCTCAGGCCGAAGTTGTGGGCCTGGTTGATGATGATGGTGTTGGCATTGGGGATGTCAATGCCGTTCTCCACGATGGAGGTGGCTATGAGCACATCGTAGTCGTGATTCACAAAGCTCATGATGACCTTCTCCAACTCCTCTGGCGGCATCTGTCCGTGACCGATACACACACGGGCATCGGGTACATTGCGTGTGACCAGGGCGGCCAACTCATGGAGGTTCTGTATGCGGTTGTTGATGATGAAGAGCTGTCCGTTGCGACTGAGCTCAAAGTTTACGGCCTCACGTATAATCTCCTCATTGAAGGTATGCACCTCTGTCTGTATGGGGTAGCGGTTGGGAGGGGGAGTCTGTATGATGCTCAGGTCGCGTGCGCCCATAAGCGAGAACTGCAGGGTACGTGGTATGGGGGTAGCCGTGAGGGTGAGCGTATCGACACTGACCTTCAGTTGCCGCAGCTTCTCCTTCACCGACACACCGAACTTCTGCTCTTCGTCGATGATAAGCAAACCCAGGTCCTTGAACTTCACCTCCTTGCCGATGAGCTTGTGCGTACCCACCACAATGTTTACCTCACCACTCTTGAGCCCTTCGAGCACCTTCTTCGTGTCGGCAGCCGAACGGGCACGGCTCAGGTACTCCACCTTGCAGGGAAAGTTCTTCAGTCGTTCAGAGAAGGTGCGCCAATGCTGATAGGCCAGCACGGTAGTGGGCACCAGCACGGCCACCTGCTTGTTGTCGCATGCCGCCTTGAAGGCTGCACGCACGGCCACCTCGGTCTTCCCGAAACCTACATCACCACACACGAGGCGATCCATCGGTCGCTGGCGCTCCATGTCGGCCTTGATGTCAACGGTAGCCTTCAACTGGTCGAGGGTGTCTTCATAGAGGAAGCTGGCCTCCAACTCGTGCTGCATGAAGCTGTCGGGGCTATAGGCAAAGCCCTTCTCCTGAGCTCGTTGTGAATAGAGCTTGATGAGGTCGCGGGCAATATCCTTGATCTTGATCTTGGTGCGTTCCTTGAGCTTTTCCCAGGCACCCGTTCCTAACTTGTTGATACGGGGCGTCTCGCCCTCCTTGCTCTTGTACTTGGAAATTTTGTGGAGCGAGTGGATAGACACGAACACCACATCATCGTTGCTGTATACGAGCTTGATAACCTCCTGGGTACTGTTGCCGTTGGGCATGCGCACCAATCCGGCAAAGCGCCCTACACCATGGTCGATATGTACGACATAGTCGCCCGGCTCAAACTGGCTGAGCTCCTTGAGCGAGATGGCCATCTTGCCGCTGCGTGCCTTGTCGCTGCGGAGGTTGTACTTATGGAAACGGTCGAATATCTGATGGTCGGTGAAGCAGGCTACACGCATCGTGGCATCGGTGAATCCTCCGTGGAGGGTCTTGTCGACCGCCTCGAAGGGGATAGCGCCCCCACGCTCCTCGAAGATGGTCTTCAGGCGATCGGCCTGCTTGGCACTGTCGGTGAGTATATACAGTTGGTAACCACGCTCCATGAGGCCGGTGAGCGACTGCTCCACCAGCTCGAAGTTCTTGTGGAAGAGTGGTTGGGGTGAGGTGTTGAAGTTGATACAACAGGAAGAGGCCTCTCCCCCTGCCCTCTCCCAAGGAGAGGGGGACTCAGACACCACGGATCTGGTGCCAAATTCTATTCGGCGGAAGCCGATGGTCTTGCTGAGGAAGTCTGAAGGGGAAAGAAGAGAAGCCTCTCCCCCCGCCCTCTCCCAAGGAGAGGGAGCTACAAAGTCCGCGGAACTAAGTCCCCCTCCTTGGGAGGGGGTAGGGGTGGCCACTAATTGCTCTATCCGCTCATGCGCCCAAGCGTAATCCTGAAATGCCAATGCCGCCTTCCCGGGCAGGAAGTCGAAGAAAGATACCTGCCCCTGTGTACTACCCTCAAAGTTGGGCACAATGCTTATCTGCTGCACCTTGTCGCGCGAGAGCTGCGACTCAATCTCAAAGGTACGTATGCTGTCAATCTCGTCACCGAAGAGGTCGATACGGTAGGGATATTCCGAGGCATAGGAAAACACATCGATGATGCTGCCACGCACGGCAAACTGCCCTGGCTCATACACATAGTCTACCCGTTCGAATCCCTCTTCGGCCAGCGTCTTCTCTATCTGCGGAATCTCCACCGTGTCGCCCACGGCAAGACGAATGGAACGGTCGTTGAGCGTGTCTTGCGACACCACCAGCTCGGCCAAGGCATCGGGGTAAGTGACGATATAGAATGGAGGCCTCTCCCCACACATCGCTGCACTTTCCGAGTCACCCCTCCTTGACTTTGGCCCCTTCGGGCGTCGACCTTCGGTTGGGAGGGGCAAGGGGGAGGCTTCAGTAAGTCTCGTCAGCACCTCCGTACGCAGTACCTCATTGGCCGAGTCCTTCTGGCCGTACTTGATGGCCCGCTTGTACGACGAGGGGAGGAAGAGCACCTGCTCCGTGCCCAGCACTTGCGTGAGGTCGTGGTAGAAGTAGCCCGCCTCTTCCAAGTCGTTGAGCACAAAGAGCACCACTGGCACCTGCCACGGTTCATCGGCCACAGCCAATGCACTGAACAGCATCGGGGTGGCCGATGCCGAGAGTCCCTTGAGGTGTACCGTGTGCACAGTCTCGTCGTTCCATACATGCCGCAGGGCACTCACGCCCGAGTGCCCGGCAAAGCGCTTTGCCAAGTCTTGAATCTCCATAATCAATGCCTTTAGGGCCAATGCTGCATTTTTGCCGCATCCGCCTACCTTTTTCTTGAATTGCAAAAATACGGCTTTATTCTGAATTATAGGCTATGAGCACCGAATTATTTTAAAATAAAATTACGGTTCTCGGAGCAAAAAAGGTGAATTTCTGCGTTTTGAACTGAGCCATAACGCATTAAACAGAAAACCTCAGAAATAGTAACGATGGCAATTTAGCAAAGAAACGCAAGGTAATGAAATTGAACGGTTGCCAAGTCATTACCCGATAATACAGTAAAGTTTTTCTTTGTGTCGTCACGTTTCATCGTTCTGCGTTAGTTTGCATATCAATGTATAACTCGCTGATAATTAATTTCGTAACTAAAAAAGATTAGATTATGCGAAGTACATTTAAGGTGCTGTTCTGCGTGAACGGAAGCAAAGAGAAAAACGGTATTGTTCCTATTATGGGACGAGTAACAATCAACGGTTCTGTGGCTCAATTCAGTTGTATGCAGAGTATCCATAAAGACCTATGGGATGTGAAAGGCAACCGAGCAAAAGGCAAGAGTAAGGAATCGAGAGACATCAATTTGGCTTTGGATTACATCAAAGCGCAAATCATCAAGCACTACCAACGCATTTCGGACAGAGAAGCATTTGTAACTGCCGAAATGGTACGCAACGCCTATCAAGGCATCGGAACGGAGTATGAGACCTTGCTCCGAGCATTTGACAAGGAGAACGAAGCCTTTGCCAAACGAGTTGGCAAGGATCGTTCTCTTAGTACATATCAAAAGTATCTCACCGTAAGAAAATATCTTGCGGAATTTATCAAGGTACACTACAAGCGTACAGATATTGCGATGAATGAACTAACCGAGGATTTTATTCGTGATTATTGCTTGTATCTGAGAAATGAGGTTGGATTGGCTCAGTCATCAGTATGGATATACTCCATACCATTGAAGCACATTGTAACCACTGCTCACTATAATGGCAAGATTGCACGCAACCCATTTGCCCAATACAAAGTTGACCCCGACCATAAGGAGAGAGGTTTCTAACTGAAGATGAATTGCAAGCCTTTACAACTATTGAATTGAACAATCCCGATTTGGAGTTGGCAAGGGACTTATTCGTATTCGGTTGTTGGACGGGAATATCATTCATTGACATTAAGAATTTGACAACGGAGAATATCACAATGTTGGGTGGTTCTCCTTGGATTGTATCAAAGCGACAAAAGACAGGTGTACCGTTCCAAATCAAGTTAATGGATATACCTATGCAGATTATCAAGCGATATGAGCCATACAGAATAAGCAATACCCTTTTCAACATCGGTAGCCACGACACTATAAACAAACGCATAAAAGAGGTGGCTAAATTATGCGGTATCGAGAAGCGAACTTCGTTCCATCTGAGTAGGCACACATTCGCAGTGTTAGCCTTGAACTATGGTATGCCGATAGAGAGTGTAAGCAAGATTCTCGGACATACGAACATTACCACAACGCAGATTTACGCAAAGGTTACCAATACCAAACTTGAACACGATATATCAATGTTTGAGAGTAGAGTTAGCGGAAGATTTGCCGTTTAGGGTGTGATACCTTGAAGATGACTTGCGGGCGAAAAGAGAAACGGATATAATCTCTTGTCGTCCGCAAGTCGTTTGTTATGCCCAAGAGAGAGACGCAAGCAAATCCCTATAATAACTCCTTTTTTTGTTGAATTGTTGAATATGAGTATAAATACACTGAAAATAAACAACATACACTCTCAACAAAATCTCAACAAGCCCAAAGGGGCGTTGAGATACAGGCGACCCTCGTTCGTTGATTTCTCCTTTGGTGAGTGATTTGTTGAGAAGATGTTGAGAGGACATCACTTTGAATATAAACACCTTACGCCCTCCATTCATCAAATCAACAAATTTTCACCGACAACAAAACCGTATGCATAAGCCCCAATTCCAAGACATCGGAGAATAACGAAACGCATTGCAGGGCTGCATACCGTAATGCCGACCTTACTGCACAACGGCAGGCACTCCGTCCTGCCTGCCGAATAGTTCTGTTCGCAAACAAATTTAGAAAAGGTGGCTCAATTTTCAATCAGTATTTCCATTCCGTCAATCGACCGTTTCCTAAGCTCGTCTGCAAAGGTAGTACAGACCGTATTTGAAAGTTGAAAGGTCAGGCGACAAGTCGTTTCGGGCAGAATCTGCCTCCTGCGGAGAGTATTCAGCCCGAAAACCTTTCACCTTTCAAGCCCTGTACTTAACAATGCGGACGGCAACGGAAACAATCGACCGACGGAAAAGTAATAAACAAAAAGAACAGCGTACAAACAGGCTCTATAATTGATAGTCCGATTTATACGCTGTTTCTGTTTCTATACATGGAGGGGATTTTTTAGGAATCATAATAATTGGGCAGACGAGAAACTGCACTCCCTACAGAAAAATAATCGGAGGTGCGGTAGTGGATTTTTCGCCTATCTGAATCTCAAATCTGCCAATGACGGCAGACGCAGCAAACCTTCGGTTTGGGAGTGTAGCGAGGTTATCTTTCGGGATGCCGAAAAATGTCGGACGAGCCGCCATTGCACCCGAAAAACCTCGCTCCACTCTGAGGTGGAGGCAATCCGCTCACGATGTTCGCAGATTGGGAAATTCTATCAAATAAGTGAATCAAGAAAACATTCTGTTTGCCGACAAGCAGATGACAAAATCAAGGATTGAAACTCTAAAATGCACCCCTTAGTCGTAATAATTTGTCTAATATGAGCCTATTATTACGACTTTTTTGTAATTTTGCAGTTGGATAGGGGCAACTCTATCCAAGACATAAAAGAAAAAGAAGAAGCGTTATGCTTATCTCGAAGTCGGGAACGTAGGAAATTCAAGACTATTCGGAGAGAAAAAGCGTAATGGTTTCTCACGCTATAGCGTGGGCTGCTATTACCATACCCTCTGAATAAAGGTTATTCCTACGACCTCCGACTTAGAAGATGGCATTGCAGTTCCACGCTTCTCTGTTAAATAAAAGGTCTTTGGGGACTGGAAGACATGTAATAAAAGAATGGGAGTAAATCATTTTTGGAAAGTGACTTGCAAAAGAACCGCGCAGAAGGTTCCAGTAGGTCTTACTGTTGAGATTGTGAAAACAGGTACAACTGCAATTCCTAGTGCGAAAGAAATTAAGGCTGCAATTAAATCCCGCTATGGTATTGATGCCAACGAGGGTTTATGTAACAAAACCTATTTTGAAATGATTGATATGTCGAAATAAGTATTCGTAATTTACTGCCGTATGTGATATAAAAGAATCCATATGGCAGTAAGTTCATAATAATGTAAAAATTTATGGAATCCACAACTGTAAAAGCCCTATTCGGGAGGCGAAATATTCGTTTTGTCATCCCAGCCTATCAAAGGGCATACATATGGGATAAAAAACAGTTTTCTCAATTTAGAGAAGACCTTCAAGACTGTGCCGGAAATGATTATTATTTAGGTCATTTTTTATTTGAACAAGATGGAGATACATTTTATGTAATTGACGGACAACAACGACTTACGACAAGTATTATATTTTTTAGTGCGTTTTTACATATTATAAAAAGTAGAGAAACGGAATGGATAAAAACCGATAAAAAAGAAATTATACAAGACTTGCTTTTAGACGTTTCAGACTATTATCTGAAAGACAGCAGGCATAATAGACAAAAATTTGCTACCGTCGAATATGATAATAACTTCTTTATTGATACTATTATTGAGCATTATAATAGTGTGTCAAATGATGATTTGACCTCCAAATCAAAGGCTGCAATCCATCGGGCTTTATGTTTTTTCGAGGAATGGCTAAAAGATTGTACTATAGATGATATACTGTTGTATGTTTCGTCTTTAGAAAATGCTGCGATAACCACATTTGTAGTGAAAGACAAATTGCAGGCTTGCCAGATTTTTGCCTATCAAAATGATAGAGGTAAAAAACTATCAAATCTTGAAATTCTGAAAGCATATTTTATGCTACAGATTTACAGAACTCCCTTTGATACGTTTGAGCATGAAAGTGGTATTACTTATATTGAAAGAGCGTTTGAGGATATTTATCGCTACATAGTTTTGGTCTCCGTTGACGAAGATAGTGTACTTAGTTATTATTGGAGGGCGATTGGTCCGAAGGGATATTATAGTGAAAATGTCGTTCATGAGATTAAAGCATGGATAAATGCCTGTTCCAAAGAAGAACAATTTGAAAGGATTAAACAATTTGTAAACGGATTATCAAAATCTTTCCAAGTTGTAAATCAAATAGAGCATGACAACAGTTTCTATACCGCCAATTTGAAAAATCTTAAGAATATGGCAATCTCTTATCCCATATTGATTAAGGCCAAACTATCGAATGTGAGCAAAGAACTTTTCGATAAAATCATTAAATTGATGGAAAATATAACTTTCCGCTCACTAATAAGAGGAGGTAGAGCCGATATTATAAGCCGTTTGCAACAAATCATTCCAAAGACAACGGTTCCCGATGATTTTAGCCAAATGATTGATACCGCAATTTGGAAACTAAATAACGATTGGTGGTGGGGATATTGGAGTGACAAACAAATGCTTGAACACATCAAGAGTGGTTGGTTCTATGGTAATAGAGTTGATAATTATCTTTTATGGAGATACGAGCAATGGCTGTGTTGTAAGAACTATCCTAACCCCAAAATCTGCTTCTCTGATGTAATATCTAATGAAAGTATAGAGCATATTGCTCCTCAGACTCAATCAAGCCCATTAGAAAATGGCTATGGTATATATGAAGATAAAGACATTCCACAACAAGGGATAGTTTCTGGAGAATATATGAATAGCGTTGGTAATCTTATGTTAATGGCTGGAAGTCAGAATAGTTCACTTGGCAATAAACCATTCGAACTGAAATTAAAAGTTTATGGTAGTGATAATTTGTTGTACCAACAAAAAGAGATTATTGAGTTCGTTGAAAACAAGGATAATCCCATATGGGATAAGGATTGCATAAAAAGGCGACGCGATAAAATCATTCAAGCAGCAAAAGAAATATGGAGTTTGGATAACATATAAATCTATAAAACATAGATGAAAATAAAACCAGTAATTATTTTCATCTATATTTTTTGTACCTTTGTTGGCAAATAATAATCATATGAGCGATTTACAGACATACGCCGAGGCGGTACGGGTTATTAAGAAAGCGATATTGCGTAGTCAGTATCGTGCAGCATCTGCGGCTAATAAAGAGCAACTATCATTGTATTACGGTATAGGTTGCTATGTTTCTAAAAACTCTCGTGAGGGCTTTTGGGGCAAAGGTGCAATCGAGACTATTAGCCAGCAACTACAAAAGGAGTTGCCTGGACTTCGTGGATTCTCGGCTGCCAATATCAAATTTATGCGTCAGTTTTATGAGACTTGGTGCAAGGACTTGAAATCGCTAACTACGGTTAGCGGAATAGGTGATGACAAATCGCTAACTGCGGTTAGCGAAATTGACACCCAATTGTTAATACCTTGCGAAAACATTCAGAAAGAAGACTTTGACATCACCTCATTCTTGGGATTAGGCTTTACACATCATATGATTATTGTTCGTAAAACCAATTCCCTTGCCGAGCGTCTGTTCTACATTCGTCAAGCCCTTGCGAATAAGTGGAGTAAAGAGGTGTTATCTGCAAGAATAGAAGATGATTTGTTTAATCATCAAGGCGAGATTGCCAACAACTTCATTCAGAAGATACCCGATGCTCGCCAATCATTGAAAGCAATAGGGATGTTCAAAGATGAATACCTTCTGGACTTTATCAATGTAGAGGAACTTGGTGAACGAGATAAAGAGGATATTGATGAACGGGTTATTGAACAGGAAATCATACACAATATTAAGAAATTCATTCTTACCTTTGGTCGAGACTTTGCATTTGTAGGTAATCAGTACAAATTAGAGGTATACGGAGTGGAGCATTTCCCCGACTTGATTTTCTTTAATCGAGAACTGAACGCATTAGTTGTAATAGAGTTAAAGAAAGGAGCATTCAAATCTTCTTATTTGGGGCAATTATGCACTTATCTTCGTTTGGTAGATGACCAAATGCGTAAGCCACACGAAAATCCATCAATCGGTATAGTGCTATGTAAGAGTGCAGACAAAAAGTATGTGGAGTATGTAATCCAAGACTACGATAAACCATTAGGCGTTGCCACATACAAAACTTCGGATGAGATGCCAGAGAAATTAAAACAGGCATTGCCCGATATTGAAGAATTAAAGAAGTTACTATAAATAAGAACGCAGACAAAAGAAAATTATCATCATTCTCTTTTGTCTGCATTTCTTTTATCACCTTTGCACCATCAGAGTTATCACATTAGAGCATAACAATGAAGAACTCAGAAATACGAACGGTTGCTATCTCGTTACCCAATTTCTATGCAACCCGAATAACCGTTTAATTCTAAGATAATTGCAAATTCTGCGATTTTTTAAAATAAAAATATGCAGGCGGGTGCCCCGAAAAAACAACCGACAGTGGTTCATAATCCGACATTAATAAGTAGTATCTTTGCCATCCGAAGAGGAGAGTAGATCCTTCGCTTCGCTCAGGATGACATAAACGGTAAACGCGGTCAACGCGGTAAACTCTCCTGTTTTTTATTTTGTAGGAGCCGGCACGGGAGGCCCTATATATAGAGGGTAATATTATTAATTATATATATTAATATATATAATATAATATTAAGCTCTTTCTTCCTCTTGAAAGCAGGTGAGTTGACCGAGTTGACCGCGTTGACCAGCCGAAATGGCGGCTGCCGTTGAAGACCGAAAATCTGCGCACCAAGTAGGCTGCAAATGTTTCCCAACTGGGCTGCAAAATCGTGGGGATTCGGAGGCTGTCTGGATTTTATGCCGAGTTTAGCTGAGAGGCATTGGGGGATAGATAAAATCTGAAAGATTCTCATCGGATGGCACATCCGATGAAACGAAAAAGACGGCCTACCGAAGCAGGCCGCCATATATGTTGACTGTAGCTATAGGCTGATTACAGGTCTATGGAGAAGTAGTAACCCACACTTACGCCCCAGAAGAACTCCTTCCACATGGGGTTGTACATCACTTGGGCCGCCACGGGGAGGGTGCCACCGTGGTTAAACTCAAACTCGTGGCCGGCAGTGAGGTGGAGGTTGCAGATGCCGAAATCGTCGTTCTCATAATATACCGAGCTGTATGGGAGAAGTCCTGCCGCTATGCTGAAATCCACCACCGAAAGGGAGAAATCGTAGGCTACCTCAAAGTATGAGGGGAAAGCAGTAGCCCAGTCGAAACCGCCACCATCCATAGAGCCCTCGAAAGTCTGGTTGATGATAGAGTACCACGAGAAGGTCACGGGGATATTCTCACTCAGCGTATAGCTCAGGCCGAAGTCGAGGAAGTGGCCATCCTGCCAGGGACCGAAGTACTCACCTTCACCATAGTCGGCGAGCGACAAGGTGAGGTTGCGCCACGAAGCCTCTACCGAGAGGTCCAGCTCATTATAATCGTTTTTCAAGAACGACTTGGTGCCCCATACACCGAGACTTACCGCCCAGTCGCCCTTCTCATAATCAAAATAGGCCGAGGGTTGGATACTGGGACCTGCCAAATTCGTACCGCGCCACAGATAATGGCTCACAGCATCGGCACCTACGGTCATGGACCAATCACCACTCTCTTGCGCACGAAGCGGGGTTGTAGCAACCGAGCCGAGAAGAAGAGCGCAAGCAATCATTAGAACGTTGTTTTTCTTCATTTCTTTATACAAATAGTTGTTAATGGTTTGTAATTCGTGGGCAAAGATACAACTTTTTCATTTTTTTGCCAAAATATTTGGAAATGTCAGAATTTAAATTGAATCTTTGTGATATCAAAATGATATTGTTTTATTAACTGATAAATGGAAAGACTATGGAAACAAAAGAAAGAGATTACAAAGGTATGGTGATGAATGGCTTTTGGGCCTTGTTGGTCAATCTGGCGATGGTTGCTGCTGCGGTATTAAGTTTTGTGGGTGCAGCCAATAACTACATTCCTACGGTGCTGGGGATTGTTGCGGGTATTGTGTTGCTTGTGTTGTGGTTTGTCCACCTCATCGGCTTCATGACACTCGAGCCCAATGAGGCGCGTGTGATGGTGTTCTTCGGTAAGTACAAGGGCACGTTCCGTCAGGCTGGTTTCTATTGGGTGAACCCCTTCTTGGACAAGAAGAAGGTGTCGCTCCGCGCGCGTAACCTCAATCCTGAGCCTATCAAGGTGAACGACCTGACGGGTAACCCTATCATGATTGGTGTGGTCTTGGTGTGGAAACTGAAGGATACCTACAAGGCACTTTTCGAGATTGACTCGCAGACGATGGCACTCGCCGGTGCTACGACAACAGCCGGTGCTGTGGCCGGACGTATGAGGGCCTTTGAGAACTTTGTGCGCGTGCAGAGTGATGCGGCATTGCGCCAGGTGGCTGGCCGCTATGCCTATGACGATACCGATGCTGCGGATGAGCAGCTTACCTTGCGCTCCAATGCCGACGAAATCAATCAGGAGTTGGTGCGTCAGCTCAACGAGCGTCTCTCGATGGCGGGCATCGAGGTGGTGGAAGCGCGTATCAACTACCTTGCCTATGCTCCCGAGATTGCTGCCATCATGCTCAAGCGTCAGCAGGCAAGCGCTATCATTACTGCTCGTGAGAAGATTGTGGAGGGTGCCGTGTCGATGGTGAAGCTCGCGCTCGACAAGCTCTCTACGGAGGCTGTCGTTGACCTCGATGAGGAGAAGAAGGCGGCTATGGTGAGCAACCTGCTGGTTGTGCTCTGTGCTGATGAACCTGCACAGCCGGTGATTAATTCAGGTACGTTGAATCATTAATATAAGAATGGCCGAAAAAGACAATAAAACCAAGAGTTTCGTTCTGCGCGTAGATGCCGAGACGATGGCTGCCATTGAAAAATGGGCAGCCGATGAGTTCCGCTCTACCAACGGGCAGCTGCAATGGATTATTGCTGAGGCACTGAAGAAGAGTGGGCGGAAGAAGAAGTGATAGGGAGCCTCACCCTAAAAATAGTAACAATTGAAAAGTCCTTACCCTTTTCGCGATGCTCGTGTCACCCCTCCTTGGGAGGGGAAGGGGGAGGCCTCATTATTATGATTTACAAGTTTCGTAGAGATTGGTTTGTCATTGTCATGACGGTGGCAGTGGTGCTGCTCACCCTATATGTTTTGTATGATGTGTATTTTCAGGGAGGAGATATGGCCGACCGTATCGTGGCGCCTGTCGTCTTCGCGGTGATATTTGTCTTCATGCTGCGTACACCCCGTTACTTCTATATAGAGAAAGACTTTATCATCATACAGTTCTTCTTGGGGAGCAAGGTGCTGGAGGGTGTTAGCTCTGTGCGTCCTATCCTGAAAGGGGAACTGAAGGGCACCGGTAAGTCTTGGGGCAATGGAGGATTGATGGGCTACACGGGACATTTTGAAAATATCTATATTGGCAAGTTCCAGATGTATGCCGTCAATAAGAAGGAACTCGCCCTCGTCACTCTGGAGAACGGGAAGCAGTATGTAATCAATTATCCGCATGAATTGCTGAAGAAAGAGTAAACAATGAAACGACGTTATTTCTTTATCGACAACCTGCGTTGGGTCACCGTAGCGTTGGTGCTCATCTACCACGTGTTCTATAACTTCAATGCCTTGGGCGTGTTTGGTGGCATTGGCGGGTTTGCCGAGCAGCAGTGGCAGGATGTCGTGGGCACGATACTCTATCCGTGGTTCATGACTTTGATGTTCGTGCTTGCAGGCATGTCGAGCCGCTATGCGTTACAGTATCGTACGACAAAGGAGTTCTGCAAGGAGCGCACACGCAAGTTGCTGGTGCCCTCCACGCTCGGCCTGCTTGTCTTCGGCTGGGTATTGGGCCTGGTCAACATGAAGGCAGCGGGTGGGGCAATGCCCGAGGGGATGCCCCTGCCGGTAAAGTTCCTTATCGGTGTTGTCAGTGGTACGGGGCCGCTGTGGTTTATCCAAGACCTCTACGTGTTCTCGCTGCTGCTCGTCGTGGTACGCAGGGTGTTGAGTGCCGATAGGGTAGGGACGTGGCTTGCACGGCTCTCTAATCGAGGTGTAATGTATGTGCTCGTTGCTTTCTTTTTCTTCATGGGAGCTTTGGCACAGACGCAGATAGATGAGCCGGGCACATTTGACGGACTGCTCAATCTCTACCGTCCTGTCTACTACTTCGGGGTGTTCCTTGCCGGCTACTATATATTCTCTTCGGAGAGGGTGCATGAGTACCTGGCTCGCGAATGGATGTGGTATGGTATGTTGGCTATCATTTGGTGTGTGTGGTTCTGTGTGTGGTTTTATGGTGAGGATTATACCTCTCCCGGTGTGTTGCAGGGTTTTACGTGTGTCACTTACTGCTGGTCAATGACACTGGCCCTGCTCGGGCTTTTCAGGCATAGGTACGACTGCACCTCGCCGTTTGCGCAATATATGACCCGCAGCAGTTTCGGACTCTACATCGTGCACATGACCGTCTGCACCAGTGCTTGCCTGTGGCTCAAGTCCACCACACTGCCCGTGTGGAGCATCTATGTCCTTGCGCTCATAGCCACCTTTGCCGGGTCGGTAGTGTTGTGGGAGGTGTTACGCAGGATACCGGTTGTGAGGTGGTGCGTGTTTGGGGAACTCAGAGTTCGCGGCAAATAGTCAAATAACTCAATTGTAAATCATAAATAGTAAATCGTTAAATTGTAAATATCTATTATGACACAATCAACCAACAAACAGGAGTTTCGTCGTATCTGGCTGTTTCTCCTCATTACCTTTGTGATGACTTATGTGTGGACAATCGGGCTGATATGGCCACGAGTACTTGGGCGCGATGCCGCCACATTCACTGCCGAGGAGACACTGGTGAATACTGCCCTCACTGCCGTGCTGATGTTCTTCCCTGCCATTGGCGTACTCATCACACGTCTCGTCACCCGCGAAGGCTTCAGGAACTCTATGTTGCGCCTGAATCTGAAGGGCAACGTGCGCTACTATCTTATCGGATGGTTTGGGCCGATGGTGCTGACCGCAATCGGGGCGGTACTCTACTTCCTGATCTTCCCCTCGGAGTTTACGCTTTCTTCCTACTATGCCCAGATGGCTACATTGCCCGTTTCTGTGAAAACGTTTTGGGTGGTGCAACTGATGATGATGATGATAGCTCCACTGCTCAACCTCGTTGCATGCTTTGGCGAGGAGTGGGGCTGGCGTGGATACCTGTTGCCCAAGGTGGCCAATCGTATGAAGTTTCTGCCCACGGTACTCGTTACGGGAGTTATCTGGGGTATATGGCATGCGCCAATCATCGTGGCCGGACATAATTATGGTATGAATTATCCCGGTTATCCGTGGGGGGGCATTGTTGCCATGTGTCTGTTCTGCATTGCGGCAGGCGTTCTCTTCTCATATATTACCTTGAAGACCAATAGCTGTTGGCCTGCCGTGTTTGCTCACGGCATGCTCAATGGTACGGCTTCTGTTGGTGTCATCTTCCTTGCCGACCCTATGGCATACGACCGCTTCGTAGGACCTGTGCCCACAGGTATCATCGGGGCAGCAGCCTACATTGTGGTAGCTGTATGGATAGTGTGCACCAACAAACAAAAATCAGTACCTCGATAAAAAGTATATTCCAAGACTTGGAATGAATATTGCAAGTCTTGGAATATATATTGTCAGTCTTGGAATATAGAAAGGTACTCGCAATCTGATAAAAAGTTCGCCAATTCCTTCTCGAAGAATTGGCGAGCTTTTTTTCATTTAAGGCACTAATGCTCCTTTTATTGCTATATATGGACTTATATGCAATTACCGACGTCCTTTTTCTTCTTATTTAATTGTAATCATCTCTATAGGCTGCACTTCACTCTTGTCCATCGGATGCCATTGATACTCTACGCGGCCGAAGTCAATGCTCTTGAGGTCAATGCAACGTATGTTATTGTTGTATGAAGTCTTGTAATATACCTTGGCATTGGTGAGGTCGATGGCCGATGTCCACTGAGTGGCACTGGGGATATCAGGTCCCTCGCCTTTCTTGTGTTCCACCCCGATAGGAATGTCAAAATTGTTGAGCAGGTGGAAACATTGGGTCACTGTGCTGAAACCGTCGGGGCGCTGGGGCGCTGTGTTACGATAGAAGGCGGCACGTACGAAGCGTGAGGGTGGGGTGGCATCGCCAGGCAGGCCTAACATCCCTGAGTTGCCCCCAAAGGGACTCAACGCTTGTTGTCCAAGTAGTTGGTTGGGGGCACTACCCGGGAAAAGGTTTACATAGTTGTTCAGGTTGGCCAAATGCCAGGGGAATCCGGGTGAGTTGGTGATCACGCCTACGGTATTCTCGTAGAAATGGGGCTCGCCGTCAATGAATTCCAATACTACCTGCCGTCCGCTCTTGTCACCTATGCGATAGTGTACAACAGAACCGGGGTCTAAGCCTACCACACGCACCTGGCCCGAGGTGATAGCTGCTTTCACCTCGTCTACCGTGGCAAACTGCGTCAGCATCCAAGCGTTCAGTTGCAGGTCACCTATGCTACGGTCGGCTTCATTGGGATTGTAGGGGAGGTAACTGCCGTAGTTGGGAAAGAAGAACAGGCCTGTAGAGAGGCCGGCTTCGTTCATGCCCTCGGCGATAAATTCTTTTTCCACGACACACAGCCCCACTACGCCATACTTGGCCTTGAATTTCAGGCCGTTCTTGGCGTTGGGGGTAAACGATTGTGTCTCGTAGCCGCGAGGGATAATTACATACTCGCTGATGAGCTTGAGGGCGGCTCCCTCGATAGTGCGTGCCTGCACATAGCTGCCGTCTTTGGCGGTGAGCGATATGCCGGTGCAGGCAACAGATGCTGTAGCGCTTCCGCAGAGAGCGGCACAGCCTAACAGGAAACTTTTGGCTATTGCATTCATACGGTTGTTTTTTTTTTTTCGTATATTTGTCTATCCAAACAAACTGCCGTAGATAATGTTTGTCAGAAAAGAAAATATTGTGTAAGTTTGTGCCATATTTATAAATGGAAATACGTACGTTATGCAATACAATTTTGACACCGTCATCGATCGCCGTGGCACCGATGCCCTAAAGATTGACGCCATCCCCAATATATGGGGTAGGGAAGACCTCCTTCCGCTTTGGGTAGCCGATATGGACTTTGCTACTCCTCCTTTTATTATTGATGAGTTGCGCCACCGTCTCGACCATGAGATATTGGGGTACACCATGCGCACCCCACGGTGGGCATCGTCAATCGTGGCATGGCAGCAAAGCCGTTATGGATGGGCCATACAGCCGGAGTGGCTCAACTTCGTACCCGGTATAGTACCCGGTATAGCCTTCGTCATCAGCTGCTTCACCCAACCTGGCGATACCATACTCATACAGCCACCCGTATATCATCCCTATATCCACGTGCCGCAAAATCTTGGTCGCATTTTGCGCGAGAATGCTCTGGATCTTGTCGACGGACAGTACCGGATTGATTTTGAACGCTTCGAACGTGATGTGCGGGGATGCAGACTCTTCCTGCTTTGCCATCCCCATAACCCTGGTGGACGTGTGTGGACAACTGATGAACTACGTCGTATGGCCGAGATTTGCCATCGTGAGGGAGTCATCGTGGTGTCCGATGAGATACATGCCGACCTCACCCTGCCGCCCTATCGCCACATACCCTTTGCCAGCGTGTCGGCCGAAGCCGCCGAGTGTAGCATTACCCTGATGTCGCCCAGCAAGGCATTCAATATGGCCGGTCTCACCTCCTCCTATTCTATCATAAGCAATGAGGCATTGCGCGAGCAGTTTCATTGCCACCTCGAGCATAGCGAGCTCAATCTTGGTCATGTGTTTGCCTTCAATAGCGTTGCCGCTGCATATTCCCACGGTACCGAATGGCTCGACCAGATGCTCGCCTATGTGCAGGGCAACATTGACTACGTGGAGCGGTTCCTCGCCACCGAGCTTCCCCAGATTGGTATGATACGTCCGCAAGCCTCCTACCTCATCTTTCTCGACTGCCGTGGTTTAGGCCTTTCGGTAAAGGCATTGAATGAACTCTTTGTAGAAAAAGCCCACTTGGCCCTCAACGATGGCGCCATGTTCGGCAAGGAGGGAGCCGGCTTCATGCGTCTCAATGTGGCCAGCCCACGTAGTGTGATAGCCGAGGCAATGAAGCGGTTAAAAACAGCTCTCTTGTCTTTGTAGGGGGGGATAGAGTAAACATCCGATAAAGTATAAACCTTCACTTTGTCGGATGCTTACTTCTTATTTGCGCTCGCCGAATATCATGGAGCCTATGCGCACGAGAGTGCTGCCTTCTTCTATGGCGATGGGGTAGTCGTCGGTCATGCCTTCAGACAGCTGGCAGAATGAGGGCTCGTCAGGGAAATAGGTGGCTTGCAGCTCATCGAATAGTTGCTTCATCTGCCGGAACTCATGGCGCACCTGTTCCATATCGTCCGTGTTGCTCCCCATGGCCATGAGGCCGGTGATGCGTATGTGCTCTAATTCTCTCCAAGGCTCATTGGCGAGCAGCTGGCGGCATTCGTCTATGGTGAGTCCGTACTTGGTGTCTTCTTGTGCAATGTGTATCTGTAGCAGGCAGTCGATGCAGCGGTTGTGCTTGGCTGCATGCTTGTCAATCTCACGCAGCAGACGGAAGGAGTCTACGGCATGCACGAGACTGACGAATGGAGCCATGTACTTGATTTTGTTGGTTTGCACATGGCCGGTGAAGTGCCATTCGATATCTTTGGGAAGCACGGCGGCCTTGGCTGCCATCTCTTGTATGTGGTTTTCGCCAAACATACGCTGTCCCGCATCGTAAGCCTCTTGTATGGCTTCGATGGGTTGGTATTTGGAGATGGCCAGTAGGCTTACGCCCCGGGGCAGCTCTTTGCGGAGGCTGGTTATCTGTTCGGTAACGGACATAAGTTACTTCACCTCTATGCTTGCATCGTAGGGATATACGTCCATAATCATCGTTTCGGCTACAGAGGCTATCTGGTAGTCCATGATGGTACCCTTCATCTGCTCATCAAGGTATTTGATGGCTTCGCGCAGGTCACCGGCCTGTACCAAAGCGTATGAGTTGGTCTTTTTCTCTGCACCGCTCTTTTCGTCGAGTGTGATGAATGAAAGTTTGCACTTGAACCAGCGGTCGGCACTCTCTGCATCGCAAAAGAATACCTCGCTGTAGTTGGCGCGCTTGATGTCAGAGATGACAAACTCGCCGGTCATGAAGGGACGTATCTCCTCTATGATACGTTTCTCGGCTTCAGTGAATGAGATGGCATCTACGAGATAGGGCTCTGACACTTTCTTGGTAAGACCATTCTCCATAGTCTTTTCATATTTTACTTTGCATTCAAACCAATTGTTCATCATAATAGTTGTGGGTTGTCAAATGTTATTAAAAAGGAGTGCAAAGCTAACCAAAAAACAGCAAATGGCAAAGTGGGTGGGTGAAAAATGACGAAAATGATGATTTTTGTAAAATATTATAAAAAAGTTTGGCATTATCCGAATAAAAATTATTACTTTTGGGTCACATTACATTATTTATAATCTAAGACTATGGGATATATTAGATTCGACAAAACGTTAATGACGAACTTGGAAGAGTCACTCCCTCGTGAGATATTGCGTACCAATCGGTCGGGAGCATACCACTGCTCTACTATCGTGGACTGCAATACAAGAAAGTACCATGGACTACTCGTCATCCCCATCCCCGAGATGGACGATGAGAATCATGTGCTACTCTCTACCCTTGACGAGACGGTGATTCAACATGGCGCCGAGTTTAATCTGGGCGTACACAAGTATTCGGGTGCCAACTTCAATCCGCAGGGTCACAAGTACATCCGAGAGTTTCAATGGGAGCGCGTGCCAACTACCATCTACCGTGTGGGAGGCGTAATCCTGAAGAAGGAGAAGGCTTTCGTGCATCACGAGAACCGTATCCTCATCCGCTATACATTGCTTGACGCACACTCACCCACGACACTTCGCTTGCGTCCCTTCCTGGCCTTCCGCAGCGTACGTCAGTTCACGCATGAGAACTGGCAGGTCAACAAGAGCTATCAGGAGGTGGACAACGGTATCAAGACATGTATGTATCCGGGCTATCCCGAACTCTATATGCAGACCAACAAGAAGAGTGAGTTTGTATATTGCCCAGATTGGTACCGTGGCATGGAGTATCCCAAGGAGCAGGAGCGTGGCTACCACTTCAACGAAGACCTCTATGTGCCAGGCTACTTCGAGGTGTCTATCAAGAAGGGAGAGACCGTCATCTTCTCGGCCGGTGTGTCTGAAGCCTCTTCGCGCAAGCTGAAACAGATGTTTGAGCATGAGTATGAGGTGCGTCCTCCGCGTGATACATTCAAGAACAGTTTGATCATTGCCGGTCACCAGTTCCATAATCTTCAGGGAGACCGTCACTATATCCTCGCCGGCTATCCTTGGTTCAAGTGTCGTGCCCGCGATATGTTTGTATCGCTCCCGGGCTTGACCCTTGCCGTAGACGAGATGGACGAGTTCAAGTCGGCCATGAAAACGGCAGCCGAGGCTGTCGAGGACTTCATCAACGAGCGTCCCAGCGAGTGCAAGATCTACGAGATGGAGCATCCCGACGTGTTGCTTTGGGCTGTATGGACATTGCAGCAATATGCCAAGAAAACATCGTTCAAGCAGTGCTGGGACGAGTATGGCACCCTGCTTCAGGATATCATCGAATACATCCGTCATGGCAAGCACGAGAACCTCTTCCTCCACGACAATGCACTGCTCTACACCAATGGTAAAGACAAGGCAGTGACATGGATGAACTCTACAGCTCACGGTCGTCCCGTAGTACCTCGCACTGGTTATGTGGTAGAAATCAACGCCCTTTGGTACAATGCACTGCGATTTGCTGCAGAGATGAACCACGTGGGCGGTAACGAGGAGATGTCAGAGACATTGAATGATCTCGCTCAGCATTGCCAGCTTTCCTTCGTGGGCAAGTTCCTCAACGAGCATGGCTGGCTCTACGACTTCGTGGATGGCGACACTCCCGACTGGAGCGTACGTCCCAACATGATCTTTGCCGTTGCTCTCGAGTACTCACCCCTCGACCGCAAGCAGCAGAAGAGCGTGCTTGATATCGTTACCAAGGAATTGCTCACCCCGAAGGGTCTCCGCTCGCTAAGCCCCAAGAGCTTTGGTTACAACCCCAACTATGTGGGTCCGCAAGTAGAACGCGACTATGCTTACCATCAGGGTACCGCATGGCCCTGGCTCGGTGGCTTCTACATGGAGGCATACCTGCGCATCCACAAGATGAGCGGTCTGTCGTTCGTTGAGCGCCAGCTCATCGGCTTCGAGGACGAGATGACATCGCATTGTATCGGCTCGATTCCCGAACTGTTCGATGGCAATCCCCCGTTCCGTGGACGCGGTGCCGTAGCCTTTGCCATGAATGTGGCAGAGATACTGCGCATATTGGATGTATTAAAGGAGTATGACATTTAACGAATAGGAGGAACAATATATGAAAGTATTAATGTTCGGTTGGGAGTTTCCTCCTAAGATATATGGAGGTCTCGCTGTTGCCAGTTATGGTATAACGAAGGGATTAAGCCTTCAGGGCGATGTAGATACCACTTTCTGCTTGCCCAAACCCACGGGTGAAGAAGAGGGGTTCCTGAAAATCATAAACATGAGTCAGGTTCCCGTTGTATGGCGTGATGTCAATTACGACTGGATAAAGGATAGGTTCGTTGGCCATAGGGCAGAGGACTACTATCGTTTCCGCGACCATCTCTATGCAGATTTTAATTATCTGCAAGGACTTGACGATATGGGCTGCATACAGTTTGCCGGAGGTTATCCCAGCAATCTGCATGACGAGATCAATAACTTCAGCATCATCGCAGGGGTTTTGGCTCGTAGTGAGGAGTTTGACCTGATTCACGCACATGACTGGCTGACATACCCCGCAGGTGTGCATGCCAAGATGGTAAGCGGTAAGCCATTGTGCATCCATGTGCATGCCACTGACTTCGACCGCTCTCGTGGTAAGGTTAACCCCACGGTGTACAGCATAGAGAAGGACGGTATGGATCATGCAGATTGCATCATGTGTGTGTCAGAGCATACACGTCAGACCGTAATCCACCAGTACCACCAAGACCCACGCAAGTGTGTGGCCATGCACAATGCCGTTTATCCTCTCAGTCAGGAGCTGCTCGACATCGTCCCCAATAAGACCCCCGGCGAAAAGGTGGTTACATACCTGGGACGTATCACCATGCAGAAGGGACCCGAATACTTTGTGGAGGCTGCTGCCAAGGTGCTTCAGCGCACCCGCAACATCCGTTTCTGTATGGCAGGTAGCGGTGATATGATGAACGCGATGATACGTTTGGCTGCCGAGCGCGGCATTGCCGACCGTTTCCATTTCCCCGGCTTCCAGAAAGGCCGTCAGGTATATGAAGCATACAAGAATTCCGATGTATTTGTAATGCCATCTGTCTCTGAACCTTTTGGTATTGCACCATTGGAGGCTATGCAGTGCGGTTGTCCCTCCATCATTTCAAAGCAGTCAGGTTGTGGTGAGATTCTGGACAATGTAATCAAGGTTGACTACTGGGACATCAACGCTTTGGCCGATGCTATGTATAGCGTATGTACAAACGAAGCTCTGTACAATTATCTCTCTGAGGAAGGTATCAAGGAAGTGGACCGTATCACATGGGAGAAGGTTGGCTTGCGCATACGTGAGTGCTATAACCAGCTTTGTGGCCGTGGTTATTTCAATAATGACGACTACCTTAATGCTGTAAAACATATAAAGTAGAATAAGAGGCGATTACGCTGAAAACAAAAGAAATCAAAAGATTAAATATTCAAGTTATGAAAACTATATGTCTTTATTTTGAGATACATCAGATCGTTCATCTGAGACGGTACCGCTTCTTTGATATAGGTACCGACCACTACTACTACGATGACTATGCCAACGAGAGTAGTATCAGCGATATTGCAGAGCGCTCCTACGTGCCTGCTCTCACCACTTTGCTCGACATGATCAAGAGCAGCAACGGATACTTCAAGGTAGCTTTCTCACTCTCGGGTGTAGGTCTTGAGCAGCTTGAACGCTATGCTCCTCAGGTAGTTGATCTCCTTCAGGAGATAAACAAGACTGGCTGCTGCGAATTCCTCGCCGAGCCCTACTCACACGGTCTCTCATCACTTGCCAACGAAGAGTGCTTCCGCAGCGATGTTGACCGCATGTGCAAGAAAATCAAGCAGGTATTTGGTAAGACTCCCAAGGTGTTCCGCAACTCAAGCCTTATCTACAGCGATGATATAGGTGCCCAGGTAGCTGCTATGGGCTTCAAGGGAGTACTCACCGAAGGTGCCAAGCACATCCTCGGTTGGAAGAGTCCCCACTACCTCTATCACGCCAATACCAACCCCAACCTCAAGGTGTTGCTCCGCGACTTCAAGCTGTCTGACGATATTTCACTCCGTTTCTCCAACACCTCTTGGGATGCCTATCCCTTGATGGCAGGTACATACATGGACTGGATTGCCAGCACTCCTGCCGAGGAGGAGGTGATCAACATCTTCATGGAACTCTCTGCCCTCGGTATCTTCCAACCGCTGAGCTCCAATATTCTTGAGTTCTTCAAGGCGCTGCCTGAATGTGCTCGTGAGCGTGGCATCTCGTTCTCTACACCGAGCGAGGTCATCAAGAACTACAAGTCAGTAGGTCCCGTTGACGTACCTTACCCCATGTCATGGGTCGACGAGGAGCGCGACATCAGCTGCTGGCTGGGTAATACCATGCAGCGCGAGGCCTTCAACAAGCTCTATAGTGTGGCCGACCGCGTGCTCATCGGTCTCGACAAGCGCATCAAGCAAGACTGGGACTATTTGCAGGCAAGCAACAACTTCCGCTTCATGACCACCAAGGAAAACAGTGTGACCATGAATCGCAGCATCTACGACTCACCCTACGATGCTTTCACCAACTACATGAACATCCTCGGCGACTTCATCAGCCGCGTCAACTCACTCTACCCCGTAGACATTGATAATGAGGAACTCAATGCCCTGCTCACCACCATCAAGAATCAGGATGAGGAGATCGAGGCACTCACCAAGGAGTTGGAGAAGATCAAGGGTGTCACCCTTCCCGCTGCCGAGGAGAAGCCCAAGAAGGCTCCTGCCAAGAAGCCCGCTGCCAAAAAGGCACCAGCCAAGAAAAAAGCTGAGCCCAAGGCTGAATAAGGTATCTAAATAACACAAGAGCGGCACGTGTCACGTGCCGCTCTTGTGTTTTAATAGCCGACGATAACTGAACTCTTGCGCTCTAATCTTATTCTATTTTTGCACGAATCTTAGTCAGATATTGTTTCATGCCCTCGGCATCGTGTTCCTCGATAATCTGTAGCAACTCCTTGAGCTCGCGACGGATATTCTCCACCTGCCCTGGGGTACGGGGGTTAAAGAGAATCTCTTGTAACAGATAGTCGTCTTCGTTGAGCAGTCCCTTGGCAATGGCCATGTGCTTCTTGAAGGTGGTTCCCGGTGCCTCCTGCTTTTTCATGATGGCGGCAAACACGAAGGTAGACACGAAGGGGATGGAGAGCGAGTAGGCCATGGTCTCGTCGTGTTCGTCGAAGGTGTACTCGAAGATATTGAGTCCGAGGCTCTGGTACAGATCCTTGAAGAACACCTTACCCAAGTGATCGCTCTCGCTGATAATGATGGCGTTCTCATTACTGAGATTACTGAGGCTGGCGAAAGTGGGGCCAAACATGGGGTGTGTGCTTACAAAGCGGAAGCCACTCTCGCGATAAAACTCGGGAAGTTGTGTCTTGATAGAGGCTATATCGCTCAGGATGCATTCCTGAGGCAAGGCGGGTATCACCTGCTTGAATGCCTCGATGGTGTACTTCACTGTAGCGGCATTGATGACGAGTTCGGGGCGGAAGTCGCGTATCTCATCCAGTGTTGTGAAACGACACGTGTTGTACACAAAGCGCAAGCGTTTAGGGTCGATGTCGTATACTGCCGTTTCGTGCTGGAAACTGAGCAAATCGGTAAAGAAGGAGCCCATCTTGCCGGCTCCGAGGATAAGTATTCTCATAATGCGTGCAGTATCAATCAATCGAGTTTCAACACGGCAAGGAAGGCTTTCTGTGGCACCTCTACATTGCCGATTTGTTTCATGCGTTTCTTTCCCTTTTTCTGTTTCTCAAGGAGCTTTCGCTTACGCGACACGTCACCACCATAACACTTGGCCGTCACGTCCTTGCGTACCTGCTTCACCGTTTCTCGGGCAATGATCTTGCCGCCGATGGCTGCCTGGATAGCTATGTCGAACTGCTGGCGAGGTATCAGTTCCTTGAGCTTCTCGCACATGCGGCGGCCAAAGTCGTAGGCATTGTCGATATGTGTGAGTGTAGAGAGGGCATCCACGGGTTCGCCATTGAGCAGGATGTCGAGCTTCACTAACTTCGAGGGGCGGTAGCCTGCTGGATGGTAGTCGAACGAGGCGTAACCCTTGGAGATGCTCTTGAGCTTGTCGTAGAAGTCGATTACTATTTCGCCCAGCGGCATCAGGTAGTGTATCTCCACGCGATTGCCCGAAATGTACTCCTGCTTCACCAGTTCACCACGCTTGCCGAGGCAGAGTGTCATGATGGGGCCGATGTAGTCGGTGGCCGTAATGACCGAGGCCTTGATATAGGGTTCCTCAATGTGGTCGATAAGAGTGACATCGGGCATGCCTCCAGGATTGTGTACTTCGATACAGTTTCCGTGCTTGTCATATACGTTGTACGAAACATTGGGGACGGTGGTGATGACGCTCATGTCGAACTCACGGTCAAGGCGCTCCTGTACAATCTCCATGTGGAGTAGTCCGAGGAAGCCGCAACGGAACCCGAAACCCAAGGCAAGTGATGACTCGGGGAAGAACGAGAGGGAGGCATCGTTGAGCTGCAACTTCTCCAATGAGGCACGCAGGTCTTCGTAGTCCTCGGCATCGATGGGGTATACACCGGCAAACACCATGGGTTTACTCTCCTCGAAACCGGCGATGGCCTCTGAACATCCTCCTTTAACGTGGGTGATGGTGTCGCCCACCTTCACCTCGGTAGAGGTCTTGATGCCCGAGATGATGTAACCTACATTGCCGGCTTTCAACTCTTTCTGCGGCACCATGTCCATCTTGAGCACACCGATTTCGTCGGCATCGTATTCCTTGCCTGTATTGAAGAACTTCACCATATCGCCTTGGCGGATGGTGCCGTTGAGTATCTTGAAGTAGGCAATGATACCGCGGAACGAGTTGAACACGGAGTCGAAGATGAGGCACTGCAACGGAGCATTCTCGTCGCCTTCGGGAGCAGGAATGCGCTCAATGACTGCATCGAGTATTTCCTCTACGCCCTGTCCTGTCTTGCCAGAGGCACGGATGATCTCTTCGCGCTTGCATCCGAGGAGTTCGATAATCTCATCCTCCACCTCTTCGGGCATGGCGCTGGGCATATCGCACTTGTTGATGATGGGTATAATCTCGAGGTCGTGCTCAATGGCCATGTAGAGATTGGAGATGGTCTGTGCCTGCACACCCTGCGAAGCGTCTACCACGAGCAGCGCACCCTCGCAAGCGGCAATCGAGCGCGACACCTCGTAGGAGAAGTCCACGTGTCCCGGTGTGTCGATGAGGTTGAGCACATATTTCTCTCCTTTATACGTATGCTCCATCTGTATGGCGTGGCTTTTGATGGTGATGCCACGCTCCTTCTCGAGGTCCATATCATCGAGCATCTGTCCCTCGGTCACCTTGATGGTGTTGGTATGCTCCAAGAGGCGGTCGGCCAGTGTAGACTTGCCGTGGTCGATATGCGCAATAATACAGAAATTTCTAATATGCTTCATAAACGGAATCCATTATTTGAAAAGTTACGCAAAGATAGTGATAAACGAGCAAGAATTGTCAAGCTTGCTTGAATATTTTTAACAACGAATGTAAATTATCTTCGCGGTTTATCTCAAAGATACGCATTTTAATCGATGAAATGCATCTATACATTCCAAAAGACAGAGACTGTTTGTTTTTTGTAGTAGTGCATAAGCTGCTGTTTGGATATGAATACCGTCTTTTAAGTTTTACAATAATGTGAGAAGGGTGAATAGCCGTGCCCTTCACCCTTCTCACATTATCTATCTCAACTACCGTTACTCCACTCCCTTCTTGATGACGTAGCGGATGAGGTCGTAGAACTTCTGTACGGTGGGTATTAGTACGCGCTCATCGGGTGAGTGAGGCGACATCAGTGTGGGACCGAACGAGATCATATCCATACCCTCGTTCACGGCACCGATGATACCGCACTCGAGGCCTGCGTGGATAACCTTCACCTCGGGCTCCTTGCCGAAGAGTTCCTTGTAGGTTTCTTTCATGGCTGCCAATACGTGAGAGTCCACATTGGGCTGCCAGCCACTGTAGCTACCGCTGAACTCTACGCGCATACCTGCCATTGAGAAGCAGCTCTCAAGCGAGATGGCCTGATACATCTTCATGCTTTCTGATGAACTGCGCACGAGCAGGCTGAATTGTGCCTTTCCTTCGCCAATCTCTACGATGGAGAGGTTGCTTGATGTCTCCACCGTGTCGGGGATAGTGGGGATATAGCGCATCACGCCGTTCTGGCAAGCAAGGATCGCATCGATAAGGTTGTCGCGAATTTCTTCGGGAGTCTCGCTCTCGGGCATCGCAACCTCCTCTACAGTGAGGGTGATACCGCTCTCGATGGTGGCAAACTCCTCATTGAAGAGTGCTTCGCAGCGTGCAGCCAGTTCCTTTACGTCTTCTACGGCATCCTCGGGCACGGTGAGCACCACGAAGGCATCGCGCGGAATAGCATTACGCATGTTGCCACCCCTCCACTGGGCCAGTTGAGCATCACATTCGAGTACGGCCTCGCGCACGAAGCGACCCATCAGCTTGTTGGCATTGCCGCGACCCTCGCAGATCTCCAGTCCCGAGTGTCCGCCACGCAGTCCTTTGAGGGTGATGCGCAGTGCCTTATAGTCATCCTCGGGTTCTATCTCCATGTATTGCAGTGTGGCTGTTACATCGATACCACCTGCACAGCCGATATACAGCTCACCTTCAGCCTCTGAATCGAGGTTGAGCAACACCTTGCCCTGCACGGTGCCGGGCTTCAAGCCGAAGGCACCATACATACCCGTCTCTTCATCGGCAGTGATGAGTCCCTCGATAGGGCCATGCTCCAGTGTGTCGTCCTCCATGATGGCCATGATGGCGGCTACGCCCATACCATTGTCGGCGCCGAGTGTAGTGCCGCGTGTGCGCACCCAGTCACCGTCTACATAGCAGTCGATGGGATCCTTTTCAAAGTCGTGTGTGCTCTCGGCAGTCTTCTGCGGCACCATATCCATGTGGGCCTGCAACACGATACCCTTACGGTCTTCGAGGCCGGGTGTTGCGGGCTTGCGCATGATGATGTTGCCAGCATCGTCCTTGAAGGTCTCTACGCCAATCTTCTTGCCGAAGTCGAGCAGGAACTGCTGTACCGGTTCGAGGTATCCCGACGGACGGGGTACCTGTGTCAACTCATAGAAATGTTTCCACACGCTCTGAGGAGCTAATTCTGCAATTGTTGTCATATTGGTTCTTTAATTAGGAGACCCACCTAAAGCCTCCCCGTGAGGGAGAGCTTGCGGGCATCGCGGTTTGTAATACTTTTATCTATAGTTATAGTGCAATATTTTTATTGTTAGAAACTCATTTTATCGAGTTCCCTCCCTGTGAGAGAGGGGGGGGTAGGGGCTCACTTTCTTCCCTTTGTTTCTTACCTGCAGTGCCACCCAGCCATATCCACCGAGGAGTATCACTCCGAGGGTCTGGAAAGCATGTACGATGAGGGCAAACGATGAGGCATCGGTCTGTGACACGCCGTAGAGCGTCATCATGGATATGACCACGAAGTGCCACGGTCCCGCGCCATTGGGGGTGGGGATGATGATAGCCAAGCTGATGGCTGCAAAGATCACCATTGCCTTTACCATGCCCAGTTCGGCTGTGAAGGGGAAGCAGTAGAATGTCAGGTAAAACTCGAGGAAGTAGCCTATCCATATCCCAATCGTATATAATAGGAACAATCCTTTGCGGTGCATGGTTCGAAGCGAGAGCAATCCATCGACAAATCCTTTGACCATCTGCCTGATCTTTGCGTAGAACTTCGTCTTTTTCAGCCCCATCCAAAGCAGGGCGCATGTCGCGAGAACGACAGCCATGACAATATAGGTCTTGGGGTTGGTGAAGAGTGCCGTCAGTGCCCCCTCATTGGTGCCCGTTTGTGCAAAGAGTGATACGAACACGTCAAGTTGCGTGAGCAGCATCACACATACGAATAACAGCACCAGTAGCATGTCCACCAGTCGTTCGGCCACCAGTGTGCCCAGCGCCTTGCTGAAGGGTACCCCGTCGTATCGGTTCAACACGGCACAACGTGATACCTCGCCCACCCGAGGGATGAGTATGTTCGATGCGTAGGCGATAAATATGGAGTCTATACTGTTGCCTTTCTTGGGGCGGTAGCCCAGTGGCTCCAGCGTGATGAGCCAGCGTAATCCGCGCATCACATGGCTCAGCGTGATGGGTATGAGCGAGGCAATGAGCCACCACGCATTCATCTCGTGCAGTAATATGCGCTTTGCCTCCGAGAAGTCAAAGTCGCGGTACATATAAAAGAGCAACGCTCCCGCTATGAGCAACGGCAGGGCTATCTTCGCTGTATTGGTCAGTATCTTTTTCACAATGTCAGTTTTCTCTTAGTAATGCAAAAGTAGGATATAAATTCGTATTGAGCAAACGAAACGGAGAGAAAATTCCAGATAGAAGTCTCCTGTAATCCTTCTCGTTATTTATCTGCCACCGTCTTCAATATATAGATTTACAGATTATAAAATCATTAAAAAGCAAAGAACCAGTTTGAATCAATTTAAGCCAAGTGGGTACGAATAAAATAAAACATCAAAAATACATTAGTTGTGTCCATTTTCAAGGGTCTCTAAAACAGGCAGGAACTTGTCCCATCGGATTCCCGAATCATTATGGATGAAATCCTAAAATGAAAGTTATGGGGCAAGAAACGGATAGAATGTTTCCTGCCACGGAAGAGGGATGCAAACCTTAATATGTCAGGATTACAGTCTCCAAGCCTCCAACTCGGCGAGGGCACGTCGATAGTCGCGGTCGGCACTGAGGCTGCGGTCGAGGTAGTCGTAGTAGAGCTCTATGCCTTGCAGATATTCGAGTACGGAGATGAATCC